>Ga0209683_10000095_pt1 | contig 31482 bp, 25 predicted proteins | sample DOMMetBare2Fresh_FD_187474 | JGI IMG/M metagenome (GOLD analysis project Ga0209683, IMG submission 187474) | Wetland sediment microbial communities from St. Louis River estuary, USA, under dissolved organic matter induced mercury methylation -... | ecosystem: Environmental > Aquatic >... | reverse complement strand
GAGCGAACGCGCCTTGACGTGACCGAAGCCGCGAATCTTCTCCGGGATCGCCGCAAGCCCGACCGCGAGATGATGATTGTCGGGCGACAGCCGCTCCAGGATCTCGCTCAGCATCGCCTCGTATTCGGCGATGAGCGCGCGCTCGATGCGACGCTCGGCGGTGTAGCCGAACGGATCGAAGGCGGTGCCGCGCAGGCCTTTCAGCTTCGTCAGGAGGCGGAACGCGGTCATCATCCAGGGCCCGAAGGAGAGCTTCTTGGGCGCGCCGGTGCGCTCGTCCTTGGGCGCGATGATGGGCGGCGCGAGGTGGAATTCGAAGCGCAGGTCCGCGCCCGCAAAGGTCGCGCGCACCTGGCGGGCGAAATCCTCGCCGGTGAACAGGCGCGCAACCTCGTACTCGTCCTTGTAGGACATCAGCTTGAACAGATAGCGCGCGACTGCTTCCGCCAGGCCGCGCTTGCCGGGGGCACGCGCCAATTCCGCGGCTTTCACCTTCTCGACCAGCGCGCGGTAGCGCGCCGCATAGGCGGCGTTCTGATAACCGGTGAGGAACGCGACGCGGCGCTCGATCGTCTCGTCAAGCGACTGCGAGAGACGGCGGACCTCGTCGACCTCCTTGGGCGCGGCGAGTTTCTCGACCGCGGCACGGTCAATGGCGGCATAGCGGCCGAAGCGGAATGCCGCCTTGTTCATCTCGACCGCCTCGCCGTTGAGCTCGATCGCGCGCTCGATCGCCTCCGCCGACAGCGGCAGCGCGCCGATTTGGAACGCATAGCCAACGAGGAAAATGTTGGCGGACACCGAGTTACCGAGAAGCGCGCCCGCGATGCGGGTGGCGTCGACGAACTGGCACTTCTCGGATCCGGCGGCGCTGGCGATCGCGCGCTTCAGCCGCTCGCTCGGCAGCGTGTAGTTGACGTTGCGGGTGAAATCGCCGGGCAGGAACTCGGCCAGGTTGACCACCATGTCGGTCTGGCCAGGCTTGACGGCGGCGAGCACCTTCTTGCTGCCGGCCACCAGGATGTCGCCGCCGATGACGAGCTCGGCCGAGCCGGCCGCCACCCGAATGGCGTGGATGTCATCGGGATCGCTGGCGATGCGCATGTGGCTGTAGACGGCGCCGCCCTTCTGGGCGAGGCCGGCCATGTCGATGACGCCGACGCCCTTGCCTTCGAGGTGCGCCGCCATGCCGAGCACGCCCCCGATGGTGACGACGCCGGTGCCGCCGATGCCAGTGACGATGATGTCATAGGTGCCGTTGATCGCGGGCAGCGTCGGCGCGGGCAGCGCCGGCACGGCGGAGTTGGCTGGCGTCTTGCGGATCGGCAGCTTGGCGCCGTGCACGGTCACGAAGGACGGGCAGAAGCCGTTGACGCAGGAGAAGTCCTTGTTGCAGCTGGTCTGGTCGATGGTGCGCTTGCGCCCGAACTCGGTCTCCAGCGGCTGCACCGACACGCAGTTCGAGACCAGGCCGCAATCGCCGCAGCCCTCGCACACCAGCTCGTTGATGATCACGCGCTTGTCGGGATCGGGGAACGTGCCGCGCTTGCGCCGTCGCCGTTTCTCCGCCGCGCAGGTCTGGTCGTAGATCAGCACCGTGCAGCCCGGAACCGCGGCAAGCTCCACCTGCAAACGATTGAGCTCGTCACGGTGATGCACTGTGAGGCCCGAGGGCCACTCCTCGCCGGAGGCGTATTTGTGCGGCTCGTCGGTGACCACCACGACACGCTTGGCGCCTTCGGCCGCGACCTGGCGGGCGACCTGCGGCACCGTGAGGCCGCCGTCGTTGGCCTGGCCGCCGGTCATCGCCACCGCGTCGTTGAACAGGATCTTGTAGGTGATGTTGACGCCGGCCGCGATCGCGGCGCGGATCGCAAGATAGCCCGAGTGGTTGTAGGTGCCGTCGCCGAGATTCTGGAACACGTGACCGCGCTTGGAGAACGGCGCTTCCCCGATCCAGTTGGCGCCCTCCGCGCCCATCTGGGTGAAGCCAGACGTCGAGCGGTCCATCCACTGCACCATGTAATGGCAGCCGATGCCCGCATAGGCGCGCATGCCGTCCGGCACCACGGTCGAGGTGTTGTGCGGACAGCCGGAGCAGAAATAGGGCGTGCGCTGCCCGACCTCCTGGATCTCGGCCAGCGCGCGCTGCGCTTTCTTGAGGCGAGCCACCTCGGCCGCGACCCGGTCGTTGTGCCGGCGCGCCAGGATGCGCTCGCCGATGCAGATCGCAACGTCATTGGGATCGAGCGCGCCCTTGACCGGGAACAGCCAGTTGCCCTGCTCGTCCTTCTTGCCGATGCAGATCGGCTGGTTCGAGGTGCCGTAAAGCTCCTCGCGCACCTGCACTTCCAAGAGCGAGCGCTTCTCCTCGACCACGATGATCAGCTCGAGCCCTTGCGAGAACTCCTTGAGCTCGCGCTGCGAGAGCGGCCAAGGGCACGCCACCTTGAACAGCCGCACGCCGAGATCGTTGCACATCACCTCGTCGATCGAGAGCTCGTCGAGCGCCTGGCGCACGTCGAGATAGCTCTTGCCGACCGTGATGATGCCGATCTTGGGATCGCGCCCACCCGAGGTGATGTAGCGGTTGAGCTTGTTGGCGTGCACGAAAGCCAGCATGGCGTCGCGCTTGTAATCGTAGAGGCGCGCCTCCTGGCCCAGGATCGAATCGTTGAGGCGGATGTTCAGCCCGCCCGGCGGCATCGGGAAGTCGTCCGGGATCACGATCTTCACCCGGTCGAGGCTGCCGTCGACCACCGCGGTCGACTCGACCGTCTCGTGCATGCACTTGAGCGCCACCCAGGTGCCGCAATAGCGCGACATCGCCCAGCCGATCAGGCCGTAGTCGAGGAACTCCTGCACGCCCGCCGGATTGAGGATCGGGATCATCACGTCGACGAAGTGATATTCCGACTGGTGGGCGGTGGTGGAGGACTCTGCGGTGTGGTCGTCGCCCATCAGGGCGAGCACGCCGCCGTGCTTCGAGGAACCCGCGAAATTGGCGTGGCGGAACACGTCGCCGCAGCGGTCGACGCCCGGCCCCTTGCCGTACCACATGCCGAACACGCCGTCGTACTTGCCCTCGCCGCGCAGCTCAGCCTGCTGGGTGCCCCAGAGCGCGGTAGCGGCGAGATCCTCGTTCAGGCCAGGATGGAACACCACGTCCGAGCGCTCGAGCCAGCGCTTGGCACGCATGAACTGCTGATCGAGCCCGCCGAGCGGCGAGCCGCGGTAGCCCGAGACGTAGCCAGCCGTGTTGAGCCCGGCGCGGCGGTCGAGCTCCTTCTGCATCAGCGTGAGCCGCACCAGCGCCTGATAGCCGGTCGCGAAGATCCGGCGCTTGTTCAGGTCATATTTGTCGTCGAGCGAGACGTTGGCCAGCGTCATCGGGCCTCCCCCGTCTAGTTTGCCCTCGCGGCGCCGCTGCCGCCAGAGGCAATTGGGAGTGCGTGACAGATATATGCGTGATGGTGGATCAACAATACAAATGCATTGACAAGACTGGAGGTTGCGCGGGAGCGCCACGGGCAGCAAGGAAATGTCGCGGGGGGTGAGCGCCGCCACATTTTGGCGCAATGCAGTACCTGTGCGGACCTGGTGCGATCGACCAGAATGCGTGCGACAAAAAGGAGCGGGGCATGAACGACATGGCTGAGCGGCTGATCAGCCCGATCTCGACGACCGAGCTCGAGCGCCGCTGGAGCGCCGTGCGCGCCGCCATGGCGGAGCGCGGCATCGACGTCCTGGTCATGCAGAGCTCGAACGAGTTCTCCGGCGGCTATGTCAAATGGTTCACCGACCTGCCCTCCGGCAACGGCACCATGACGACGGTGATCGTGCCCAAGGACGATCTCATGACCGTGGTGGCGCCAGGGCCGTTCGGCGTCGACGTGACGCCGCCCGCGGGCGATCCGGTGCGACGCGGAGTCAAGCGCTTCCTGGCCTCGCCCAACTTCATGGGCGCCTCGTTTACCACCGCGCTCGACAATGCCAACGTGGAGAAGGCGCTCACCGACTATTCCGGCGCCACCATCGGGCTGGTGGCGCAGGGCTCGATCGGGCACGCGCTCGCCGACCACTTGAAGCGCGGCAAGCTGGGCAACGCCACCTATGTGGACGCGACCGAGCTGGTTGACACCATTATGGTGATAAAGAGCGACGAGGAGATCGCGGCGATCCGCGCAACCGCGCACCTGCAGGACCGCGCCATGCGGGCCGCCTTCGAGGCAATCAGGCCCGGCATGCGCGACATCGAGGTCACCGCGGTCGCGGAATACTGCACGCGCGTCGCCGGCGCCGAATATGGCCTGCTGATGGGCGCGTCATCGCCGATCGGCCAGGCGGTGATGATCCAGCCGCGCCATCTGCAGAACCGGGTGATCCAGGAGGGCGACCAGTTCGTGCTGCTGGTCGAGACCACCGGCCCCGGCGGCTTCTTCTGCGAGCTCGGCCGCACCTGCGTGCTGGGCAAGGCCACGCAGAGCATGAAGGAGGAGTTCGCCTTCGCGTTCGAGGCTCAAGCATTCACCGCGTCGATGCTGAAGCCCGGCGCCTCGTGCGCGGACATCTGGAACGCCTACAACGAGTTCATGGCCAAGAACGGCCGGCCGAAGGAGAACCGGCTCTATTGCCACGGCCAGGGCTATCACCTGGTCGAGCGGCCGCTGGTGCGCTTCGACGAAACCATGCCGATCGCGGCAAGCATGAACATCGCGGTCCATCCGATGTATCACTCCAAGGACACCTATACATGGATCTGCGACAATTTTCTCGTGGGCGAGGCCGGAGCCGAGCGGCTGCACACGTTTCCGCAGGAGATCGTGGAACTGGGGTAGGCTAGCGTTCTACGCCATCCTCCCTGCGCAGACGAAATCCGATCGACCTGCAATCCGTGGCCCCTTCGCCCAATCGACCAATCTGTGTTGGGCATCACATGTTTCAATGCCGCGACTGGCTAGGCTCCTTTCTGTCGGACACACGGGGGAAGCCCCGCAAGCGAAGGGAGCTAGCCATGAAAACCGATCGGATAAAGTCATCCTCGTTCCTGGCCACCGCGTGGCTTGCCACCATCCTGGCAGCGCTCGTCCTGTCTGCTGGCGCCGCCAGCGCCGATCCCCGCCCTCCCTACTGGGGCAACAATCCGCCACCGGCACAGCCTTCGACGCGGGAATTGGCCGTCAACAACCTTGGCAACGCCATGAAGGTCGGAACGCGAACCGCGCATCCGACGCCGCTCAAGGATGCGGCCGTCACGAAGGTGCCGTGCGCGGCGTGCTCATACCGCCCACCCATGCTGGTGCGCACCCGCAAGTAAAGGCTCTCGGCAGCGGTCTTTGCTGGCTCTGTCGTGGCGCATGCGGGAATGGTCGCCTCCTACCGACCACGGTTACGGATAGTCCCCGCGTTCGCCACCTCGGCCTTCTGCTCGAGCTCACACGCGAACCGGCGCCTCCCTGCGCTGGTGAATATATGATTAACTCCATCCCAACACTTTATCTCGACCTTAAAACACATCCACAATCCGGATTAGCTACGCTCACGTTGCAGATCGAGGCTGCGCGGCTGAAGCCGCGCCTACCGCCAAAATAGCAACGAGCGTGACAATGGAAATTCAATCGACCAGCGCGCAGCAAGACTCGCTCAAGCATCAACTCGCCGTTGCTCCTTCGGGCGCACCGGCAAGACGGTTGATGCGTCATTGCGTTTCTCTCATGCTGCTCGCCCTGCTGGGAGGCGCGACCGCCGCCAAACCGCAACAGACTGCCGACCCGCGAATTTCGGATTTTGTGCGGGCCGGCAAAGTTCGGGTCGGACTGTTCCCCTCTTTCTTTTACGCCAAGAACCCGGCAACCGGTGAGCTACAAGGGGTCGGAATAGAGATCGCGCGCGCACTGGCCGTACGCCTCGGCGTCGAGCTTCTGCTCGTCGAACAATCCGGTCCCGCCGAGACGGTGGAATGCCTCAAGTTGGGCGTGTGCGACGTGGCGTTTCTCGGGATCAGCAAGGATCGGGCCGAGGAACTCGACTTTTCGCCCCCTTATCTGCAGGGAGATTTCACCTATCTGGTGCCGTCAGGCTCCTCCATTCGCCGGATCGCGGACGCCGATCAGCCCGGAGCTCGCATCGCGGTCGTTCGCAATCACAGCATGGATTTCGCGTTGAGAGGCAAATTGAAGCATGCCGAACCGGTATACGCCGAAAGCCCGGACGCTGCTTTCGCGTTGCTGCGAGCGGGACGCGTGACGGTGCTGGCGGGAATCCGCCCGGGGCTCCTGATGTACTCCACCGAGCTTGCGGGCTCGCGGGTCCTGGATGACGCCTACGGAACCAATGTCCTGGCGATGGCCGTTCAGAAGGGCCGGACCGGATGGCTCAGCTATGTCAGCGAGTTCATCACCGAATCCAAGGCATCCGGCTTGGTGCAGCAAGCTCTCGTGCATACCGGCATGCGCGGAATCCAGGTGGTGTCGCTGCATAGCCCCCACTATTGAATCTTGATGTTCCCAGCGGTGGCGACGTCCTGCCACTGCTTGAGCTCGCGCGCGATCAGGGCAGCGTAGTCCTCCGCGGTGCTGCCGACCGGAAACAGCTCGTGCGCGATCATCTTCTCGCGCACGTCGGGCAGCTTCACGATCTCGATCAATTCGCCCTCGAGCTTCTTGATGATCGGCTTCGGCGTCGCCGCCGGCGCGACCAGGCCCTGCCAGAACTCGACCACCATGTCCTTGATGCCAGCCTCCGCCATGGTGGGCACGTCGGGATAGGACGGCAGGCGACGCGACGACGTCACCGCGAGCGGGCGCACGCGGCCGTCCTGGATCGGGCCGGTGGCGGGGCCTGAATCGGAGAGCGACATCAGGATGTCGCCGCGCATCAGCGCGATCATGGCTTCCGAGTTTGCCCGATAGGCGATGTACTGGAAATTCGTTCCGGTGCGAAGCTCGAACAGCTTCTGCACCACCTGGAAAATCGGGCCCGACGCGCCCGCATTGGCCTTGTCGGGGTTGGCCTTGGCGTAGGCGACAAGCTCGGCCACGCTGCGGATCGGCGCCGAGGCGTTGACGCCCAGGATTAGCGGGAACTGGGCGATGTTCGAGATCGGCGCGAAGTCGCGCTGGGTGTCGTAGGAGAGATTCGCCACCACCGCCGGGTTGACGGTGAGCATGCCGATCGAGCCCATCAGGAGCGTGTGGCCATCGGGCGCCGAGCGGATGAGCTGCTGGGCGGCGAGCATCGCGTTCGCGCCCGGCTTGTTCTCGATGATCACCGACTGCCCCAGGCGCTCCTGCAGCTTCTGGCCGACGAGGCGCGCCAGATAGTCGGTGCCGCCGCCGGCCGCATTGGCGACCACGATCGAGATGGTGCGGCTCGGATAGCGCACGTCCTGCGCCAGCGCGCCAAGGGCACAGAGCGCGCCGACGCACGCTAGAGCGAGCACGAGCGCCGAGCGATGACGGACCATGATTCCTGCTCCTTCACCCGGAAACTGCCGCCAGTGAGGCCGGATCGGCGGCCGGCGTCAAGGCACCCAACATGCACAGCCCGCATCGGGCGGATGCCCCTGGCCGCTGGCCCAACGGCCGCCGCTGATCTACAAGGCGAGGCCGGCCGAAAACCGGGAGAGCACGGAACCGCCCTGACCCAATGGACGCCCGCATCGACCCCGGTCAGGTGAAGTCGCTGAGCCATCAAGAGGCGCGCCCGATCGTCCTCGGCATGCTGCTGCCGGTGTTCATGGGCTCGCTCGACAACACCATCCTGGCGAGCGCGCTGCCGACCATCGGCCGTGAGTTCGGCGACATCCACAACCTGCCCTGGCTGATCACGATCTATCTCCTTGCCTCGACCGCGGTCGTGCCGCTCTATGGCAAGGTCTCGGACATCCATGGGCGGCGGTTCGCGCTGCGCATCGCGCTCGCGCTCTACATGCTGGGCACGCTGGTGTGCGCGCTCGCGCCCTCGATGCTGGCGCTCATCCTCGGGCGCGCGCTGCATGGTCTCGGCGGCGGCGGGCTCGCCTCGATGGGGGCGGTCGTACTCGGCGATGTCACTGCGCCCAAGGAGCGCGGGCGCTACTACGCCTATTTCGCGGTGGTCTACACCACCGCCGGCGCGTCCGGGCCGGCGCTCGGCGGCTTTCTCTCCGACCATGTGCACTGGTCGGCGATCTTCTGGCTCGATGTCGCCCTTGGCGTCGCGGCCGCGGTCGTGACCACCGTTCTGCTGCGGCGGCTGCCGCGGCACGAGCGTCCGCACCGGCTCGACGTGATCGGCGCGGTGCTGATCGTCTGCGCCAGCGTGTCGTTCATGCTCGCCCTCAACCTCGGCGGCCGCAGCTATCTCTGGGGCTCGCCCGCGATCCTCGCCTTGTTCACGGCCGCGCTGGTGCTCGGGCTTGCCTTCGTGTGGCGCCTCCTCACGGCGCCCGAGCCGCTCATTCCGATCGCGATTCTGCACAACGCAAGCGTGCTCTGCTGCGTGGTCGCGCATTCGTTCGGCTGGGGCGCGATCATCGGGCTCAACATCTTTCTGCCGACCTACCTGCAGAGTGTCGTCGGGCTTTCGGCAACCGACGCAGGTCTCAGCCTGATGATGCTGATGATCGCGCTCAACGTGAGCGCGGGCCTAAGCGGCGTCATGCTCGGACGCATGCGCCACTACAAGGCGGTTCCGATCGTAGGCCTCGTGCTCTCGATTGCCTCGACCGCCGCGCTCGCCACCTTCGTCGAAAGCCTGAACCTGTTCTGGTTCGAGGTGCTCCTGACCCTGATCGGAACCGGCTTCGGGCCGCTGCCGGGCCTCACCCAGGTCGCGGTGCAGAACAACGTCGCGCGCCATCAGCTCGGCATTTCAGTCGGCACCATGAACTTCACGCGCAACCTGCTGGCCACCATGCTGGTGGCGGGTTTCGGGGCGATCGTGGCGTCATCGGTCGCTGCCGGCACAGGCGCTGCGGGCGGTGCGCTTGGCGACGTCCTCGACCACGCCGCCGTCGAGGCGTTCCGCCGCGTGTTCTTCGGCGTCACCGGCACGCTGGCGATCGCGCTGATCGCGGTCGTGCTGCTCGAGCAAAAGCCACTGCAGACCGGCGTCGCGCCCGAGGATGAGTGAGGCAGCCGGGGATGGACGCGCCAATCACAGCGACCTATCTCAGCCACCGGGAGACGCGCGTCATCGTCTGGGGCGTGCTGTTGCCCCTGTTCATGGGCTCGATCGACAACACCATCCTGGCGAGCGCGCTGCCGACCATCGGGCACGACTTCGGCGACGTGCACGGGCTGCCCTGGCTGATCACCATCTACCTGCTCGCCGCCACCGCCGCGATGCCGCTCTACGGCAAGATCGCCGACATCCACGGCCGCCGCTTCGGCCTCTACGTCGCGATCGCGCTGCACATGGCAGGCTCGCTGGTCTGCGCGCTCGCACCCACGATGTTCGTGCTGATCCTCGGCCGCGCGCTGCAGGGGCTCGGCGGCTCGGGCCTCTCGGCAGTCTCGGTGATCGTGCTGGGTGACGCCGCGGCGCCGAAGGATCGCGGCCGCTATTACGCCTATTTCTCGATCGTCTACACCACGGCCGGCGCCTGCGGGCCCGCGCTCGGCGGCTTCATCGCCGACGCGTCGCACTGGTCGCTGATCTTCTGGATCAACATTCCGCTCGGCCTGCTCGCGCTCTGGATCACCTCGACCGTGCTGCGAAGGCTGCCGCGCAACGAGCGGCCCCACCGCCTCGACGTGATCGGCGCGATCCTGATCGTGACCGCGAGCGTCGCCTTCATGCTCGGGCTCAATCTCGGCGACCGCAGCTATCCGTGGCTGTCGGTGCCGGTGCTCGCCTTGTTCGCGGCCGCGCTCGTGATCGGCGCAGGCTTTGTGTGGCGAGTGCTGACCGCGCCCGAGCCGCTCATCCCGATCGCGATCCTGACCGATCCGATCGTGCGCTGGTCGGTGATCGCCAACTCGTTCGGCTGGTCCTCGATCATCGGGCTCAACATCTTTCTGCCGATGTACCTGCAGAGCGTGATCGGGCTCTCCCCCACCAACGCCGGCCTGAGCCTGATGGTGCTGATGATGAGCCTCAACTCGAGCGCCGGGCTGTGCGGCCAGGTGCTCGGCCGCGTCACGCACTACAAGATCCTGCCGATGGTCATGCTGGTGCTCGCATTCGCCGCGGTGGTGATACTGGCGCTGTGGGCCGACCGCATGACCATGCTGTCGTTCGAGGTGCTGCTGTTCCTGATTGGCGCGGGCTTCGGGCCGCTGCCATCGCTCTGCACGGTCGCGATCCAGAACACCGTCGCGCGCCACCAGCTGGGCATTGCGATCGGCACCTTGGCGTTCTCGCGCAACCTGTTCGCCACCATGCTGATCGCGCTCCTGGGCGTCATCGTGCTGGCGGTAACGTCCTCGCTCGCGCCCGGCGGAACGGGCGAGTTCGGCGGCGCGCTGGCGCCGGCCGCCGCCGAGGCCGCACAGGCGTTCCGTCGCGTATTCCTGGTGGTCGCGGGCTGCCTCGCGATCGCTTTCGTGGCGATGGTATTGATCGAGGAGAGGCCGCTGCGGGCGGGCGCCGAAGACGAGAAATAGTGGCTCGCAAGCCGCAGGGTGTCAGATACCGTCCGCTACCCCCGGGATTCACCAATTAACGGTATTATATTATATTATGCGGCCCTTTTCAGCCGCGAAGTCGTCACATTATGCGCGCCAGCTTCTAAAATCACGGGCCTGAAGAACAGGCGGTGGCTTGGGACGATTAGAATCCTGGGGACGATCAAAGACGATCAAATTGGGGACGATCAAACATGGGCATTTTTGGGCGTAAACCGACCGGCCTGGAAAGGATCGGCGAGGAGGTCGAGGGCGGCATTCGCGACCTGGTCAGCCGCGACGTCGCCGAGCCTCGGCGGCAAATCGCCAACACCGACAGCGAGACAGTGATCAACAATCTCGGCCTGCTGCTGCAGCGTGTTTCGCTGAATTCGGTGAATGAGATTGACGACTTGATCAGTGAGCTCAAGATGCTGCGCGAACAGCTCCAGCATGACGGCGAGCGCATGGCGCGCGAGATCGTGGGCTACGCAAGCCTGAGCCAGGCGGCCATGCAGTCAACCAAGATCCTCACCGAAGGCCTGACCAATCGCAGAAACGAATCCTGAGCGACCCTGGAGCGCGCGCCCGCGCGGCGCCAACCGCCCGCTCGATCTGCCTGATCGAGGGGTGGCTGTGGCGATTTCTGGCAACGTCCAGATCCCGGCAACATCCAGATAAAGCGTCACGCGTCACTCTCCGGCGAAAAGGCCGGCCGCAAGGTGGTGCCCCGTTTCCAAAGTTCGTTATACGTCGCAGCAACTACTGACACTAACTTCGGAAACAAAGGGGCACCAGCAACTCTATCGTGCTAGTGCCGCTTTTCGATTTGAAGTTCCTAACCGAGCTTGCTGCAGGTGGTGTAGGACCTTCAAATCGGCGGCACTAGCCCGAAGGCGGATGCGGCCGGCCCGTACCGGCGTGACTTTAGCGACGCCCGTGCCCGGCGCTACGGGATCGGCTTCGAGCGGTCGACCGCGGCGCCGCGCAGATAAACCGCAGAGATCTTGCGCGTATTCTTGATGTCGTCGAGCGGATTGGCGTCGAGCACGATGAAGTCGGCGCTCTTGCCGGCTTCCAGCGTCCCGGCGTCGGCGATCTTCAGGAGCGTGGCGCCGTTGCGGGTCGCCGACACGAGGACCTGGGCGGGCGTCATCCCGGCCAGCACCATGTCCTCCATCTCCTCATGCGGACCCCACGCCCGGTTGCCGTCGGTGCCCATGGTGATGCGCACGCCCGCCGCATTCATCTTCGCCAGGTTGCGCGCCTGGATGCCATGGAATTCCTGCACCTTCGGCCGGTCGGTGTTTTCCTCCTCGAGCTTCGCGAACTCTTCCGCCGGGAGGCCCGGCCGCAGCCAGCTGCGATCAACCTTCACGCCGCGGTCGGGCAGGTTCGGGATCAGCTGGATATTCGGGCGCGCCTTGAACATGTCGACGGTTTCCTGGTCGACGTCCTTGTCACGCACGCCGTGCGCGAACACGTCAAGCCCGGCCTTCATGAGCCCCTTCGCGTCGTCCATGTTGAAGATGTGCGCGGAGGCGAGGATCCCGTGCTTCTTCGACTCGTCGATGATGGCGGCATATTGCGACGGCGTGATCTTCTGGACCTTGCCGTCCCGGTCATCGACCCAGAACTTGATGATGTCGACCTTGCGGGCCGCATTCTCCTGCACCGCCTTGCGGGCTTCCTCCTCGCTGTTGATCTGGTAGGTCGGACGCAGCGGCTCGGGCCTCGTGATGCCGCGTCCGGCGCTGAAGAAGCGCGCGGCGCCGGGAATATTTTCGTTGCGCATCGACAAGAGCTCGATGTTGTCCGTGCCCATGCTGAGGGCGGCGCTGACACCGAAATAGGCGCGCCGCTTGAGGTCATTGAGAAGCTTCTCGCGGGTCGCGCTGAGATGCACATGCGTGTCGATGATCATCGGCATCACGGTCTTGCCGGCAAGGCTCACGCGCGTGGCGCCGGCCGGGGCCTGAACGCCGGCGCCCGCCTGCACGATCCTGCTGCCGTCCACCACCAGCGTCGCGTTGTCGACCACGCGGCCGTCGCCCACGATCATGCGGGCTCCTTCGAACACCGTCACCTGCGCGCTGGCAGAGCCGGCGATCAACATGCCTACAGTAGTGGCGAGAAGGAAACTACTCACTTGCTTACTCACTTGGCGCATCGAAACCTCCCTGAAACTCTGACTGTTGATCGTTGAGTGCTATGAGCCGGACCGACATATCCGGGCTTTGCCGCCTACGCGTCCTGCATGACGTCACGCGTGGGACGATACGCGAAGGGTGGGCCTCGCCAGAAGCTCAACCTACCCCGGTCGCTTCGCGGCTGATTGCCGCGCCTTGGCGCTGATCCGATCAGATGCCGAACAGCTCCTTCATGGTCCGCGAGGTCGTGGCGATCGACTGCGCGTTGGCGCGCTCCTCGTCCTTGCCCTTCGGGCTCGAGAAGCCGTGGCCGGTACCGCTGTAGACCTCGTATTGGAACGGAACCTTGGCGCCACGCAGCTCCTGGATCACCTTGTCGACCACCGGGAGCGGATAGCCCTCGTCCTCGGCGCCGTGCAGGATCAGGAACATGCCTTTGGTGGTCTTCGCCCAACCCGCGTGGTGATCGCGGAACGAGCCGTGGATCGAGACGTTGAGCGTGAGTGGCGCGCCGGTCGAGCCGAACTCGACGCCGACCGCGCCACCGAAGCAATAGCCGACCAGCGCCACCTTGGATGCGTCGACCATCGGGTTCTTGATCAGCGCATCGTAGCCCGCCTGGGTGCGGGCCCGCATCAGCGGCCGGTCCTTGGAGTAGATCTGGGTCTGCGCGGTCATTTCCTCGACGTTCTTGGGCAGGATGCCCTGGCCGTAGCCGAAGATGTCGGCCGCGAACGACACATAGCCGAGCTTGGCCCAGAGCTCGGTCATCTGCTGCGTCTTCGGCGTCATGCCCTCGCGCGCATGCGCGACCAGTACCGCAGGGCGCTTGCCGGTGATCTTGTCGTCATAGGCCATGTAGGCTTTGAGCTTCATGCCGCCGTGGCTGTATTCGACCCATTCGGTCTTCATTTCGGCCGATGCCGGGGCGGCGGCAAATACGGCAGCGGCGGCCACAGCGGCCGATAGCAAACGAAGCATGATCATTGAGCCCTCCCTAGGCTGAGTATTTTGCGAAAGTCTCGCGCAGGGCAGAGGCGAAGTCCAGGGGCTTTGCGAATGAATCGCAGATCGGCCGAGCGCCGACGTCCTTGCCCTACGGCACCTGCTAGCCTTGGCTCCGCGGTTCGCGCAGTATTCCGGAAACATCGGTTTGCGCTAACCGCGACCGCAATTGGGGAGGACGCCCGTGAAGATTGCTCTGGTCATCGCGACCGCCATCGTCGCATTCGCAGTCAACGCCGGGAGCGCAGCCACAGCCGCGGACGTCAAGGTCTTGGCATCCACGGCGATCAAGAGCGCCCTGGAGGAGCTGGCGCCGCAGTTCGAGCAAGCGACCGGCAACAAGCTCACCATCAGCTATGGAGCATCGGCCCGCCTGCAGCCGGCGATCGAGAAGGGCACAGCCTTCGACCTCGCCATCCTGTCCACCGCGGTCACCGATGCCTTGATCAAGCAAGGCAAGCTCGTTGCAGCGACGCGCGTCGACATCGCGCGCTCGGGCGCAGGCGTGGCTGTCCGCAAGGGGACGCCGCGGCCCGATATCAGCACGGTCGACGGCGTCAAGCGCGCGCTGCAGGATGCCAAATCGATCGGCTACAGCGAGACCGGCGCGGCCAGCCAGTTTCTCATGGGCATGTTCGAACGCTTGGGGATCGCGGCGGAGGTGAAGCCGAAATTGAAGCTGGCGCGGCCCAATGAAACCAGCCTGCAGGCGCTCGCCAATGGCGAGATCGACATCTTGATCCCGCAGATCAGCGAAGTCGCCGCCTATCCGGGCGTCGACCTGGTCGGCCCACTGCCGTCGCAGCTGCAGGTCTACACGGTGCTGCCCGCCGCCGTCGGAGCAGGCGCGGCGAATCCCGGCGCCGCCAAGGCGCTGCTGGAGTTCCTGGCCACGCCGGCGGCCATCACGGTGCTCAAAGCGAAAGGCCTGGAGCCGGGCTGAGCGGATGCACGTTCACACCAACTTAGAAGCCATAACGACAATATCGGACGAGGGAGAAACGCCATGCGTGCAACACGCCGAGCCATAAGGACAACGCTCCTCGCCAGCACCATGCTTGCGGCACTGCCGGCGCTGGCGGCCGAGGTCACGCCGGAGCGGCTGATCAATGCCGACAAGGAGCCGCACAACTGGCTGATGAACCATCGCAGCTATGACGGCCAGCGCTTCTCGCCGCTCGCGCGCATCAACAAGGGCAACGTCAAGGGCCTCAAGCTCGCCTACGCGGTTCCGCTCGGCGGGGCGGTCGGCAACGGTTTCAACGAGGCGACGCCGCTCGCTGAGGATGGCTTCATCTACATCCCGGACTCCTCAGGCATCGTCTACAAGATCGACGGCCGCTCGGGCGACGTCGGCCGCATCGTCTGGCGCATGGACCCCAAGCAGGAGCGGCAGGAAGCCAACCGCGGCGTCGCGCTCTGGGGCAACTACGTCATCTCGATCGCCAACCAGCCCGCGCGCGTGATCGCGACCGACAAGGAAACCGGCAAGGTGGTCTGGGAGACAAATGTCTCCGACCATCCGGCGCTGCGCATCACCGGCGCGCCGCTCGCGATCAAGGACAAGATCCTGATGGGCGCGGCCGCAAGCGGCTCCGGCATCCGCGACTGGCTCGCCGCGCTCGACGCCAAGACGGGAAAGCTCCTCTGGCGCAAGTACACCATCCCGGCGCCCGGCGAGCCCGGCAGCGAGACCTGGAAGGACAAGAACAACGCCTGGCAGACCGGTGGCGGTCCGATCTGGGTGACCGGCACCTACGACCCGCAAACCAACCAGACGATCTGGGGCACCGGCAATCCGGTCCCGGAATTCGATCCGACCTACCGGCCAGGCGACAACCTGTTCACCAACAGCGCGATCTCCTACAACCCCGACACCGGCAACATGAACTGGTACTTCCAGTACACGCCCAACGACATGTGGGACTACGACGAGGTCGGCACCCACATCCTGATCGACGGACAGATCAACGGCGAGACGCGCAAGCTGGTGACACACTCCGCGCGCAATGGCTTCGTCTACACCATGGAGCGCGCCAACGGCCAGATCGTGCTGGCCAAGCCCTACATGGACAAGATCAACTGGACTCGCGGCATCGACCAGAAGACCGGCAAGCCGCTCGACTACGATCCCAACAAGGACGTGCAGACTTATTCGGGGATCGCCAACCAGAACCCGAACGAGCCGACCAAGACGCTCTGCCCGTCGATCGCGGGCGGCAACAACTATTGGCCTTCCTCCTACAGCCCCAGGACCAAGCTCCTCTACATCCCGGCGCTGACCGCCTGTTCCGATGTGACGATCGACACCGGCCCGCGGCGGCCGGGCGTGAACTGGACCGGCGGCTCCTACAAGACGGCAGACCGCTATGAGAGCAACCTCACTGTCGTCGATCCGACCACCGGCGAGATCAGGAAGAACGTGCACTTAAGCTTTCCGAACTACAGCGGCACGCTCGTGACCGGCGGCGGGCTCGTGTTCCTCGCGCTGCTCGACGGCACCATCATCGCCTATGACGACACCACGATCGAGGAGCTGTGGCGGGTGAATGTCGGATCAGGCTTTTCGGCGCCACCGATGACGTTCGAGGTCAACGGCAAGCAGTATCTCGCGATCGCGTCGGGGCCGAGCCAGACCGCGCAGCGCAAGCTCGTCAACACGCCGGAGCTGAGGGAACAGCGGCACGCGACCGTGCTTTATGTCTTCGGGCTGTGATCGTGCAGCGGACTTTCGTCTGCAAGGGAAGCGCGTGAAGGCTGGTCACGCTCGGGCGTGCACTACTTATGAATCGGCCGCTATCTGCCTTCCCCGAAAGCAGCCGAAGAGCGGAAATGTCGGCAGGTTCGCTCAGGGCCTAGGACGGGACATCAGAGCGACACCACCCGCTCAGCTGCCGCCCGGCAGTTTACGAGGGCCAAATTACTTTTGAACAAGCCGTTCTCGGAGCGTCAGCCTTATGAGGCGGCGGTGGGCTGTTGGGCTAAAGAGCTATCCGGCGGCCCAACGATCTCCGATTGCCGAACGGTGAGTGCCTGTCCATTCGTGGAAGGCAATCTCGGCGAGTCGCGCGGAATCACGCTCGCCACCGTCGACGAGGCGGAGGATTATCAGGGCCAACGTCCGCTTGGCGGCGTCGTTTCGATTCATTTCGCGTGAGATTGATTGGCAGACCCTGTCAAACGCCGCGCCCATTGCGGCAACAATCTCGGGACTGTAAGTGCGGTCACGTTGAACTAAATGCAACATCACACGTCTCTCCATGCAGAGTTCAGCGTGAAGATTAGGCACGGGAGGGAGAAGCCCGACTGGTCAATATTGGGCACATCGCAATTCACTCTGCCTTGCCGGAGCGCCTCCTAGGGTGGGATTGTCTTGCAGCACCACGTTCAGCAAGAAATTGTGAACAGCCAATGCCCTGTTGTACGAGACGAAACGGAGCTTGCGGAACTTTGTTCATGAACATGCTCGCGCGCGACTTCGTGGCACCGATTATCTTTGCAAGCGGCCCGACTGCAGGTGTGAATAGCGGGGATAACGGGTCCCGTTCGCTTGAGTGAGCAATTCTATACAGACGCTGACGTTTGATTCGCCAAGGCTCGTCAACACCGGGCGCTACCTGTCCCCCCCGACCGGCGCTCGAGGACCCCGGCCGGAGTCTGCTTTTTGGATTGATGGACACGCAAGAGCAGGGCCGCATTGCGGTGCTCCTTCGCCTCAGGTGGCGACCTGTACACGCCCTGCTCACCCCTTGCCCCACCGCCAGAAATCGCGCCCTTCCTCGCGCATGTGCCGCGCCAGCACCATCTTGTGGACCTCGTCGGCGCCGTCGACCAATCTCGCCTGCCGCGCGTAGCGATAGATCCATTCGAGCACGGTGTCCTTGGAATAGCCGCGCGCGCCGTTGAGCTGGATCGCCACGTCGGCAGCGTGGTGCAGCGTGTCGGCGACATGCACCTTGGCCATCGACACCTCCTTGCGGGCGCGGTCGCCCTGGTCGAGCAGCCAGGCCGCGTGCATCACCAGGAGGCGCCCGATCTGGATGCGGTGCGCGACATCGCCGAGCTTGATCTGCACGCTCTCGCGGTCGGCGAGCCTGATGCCGAAGCCTTCGCGCTCGGCCACATAGGCCTGCGCAATCTCGCAGCAGCGCTTGGCGAGGCCGAGCCAGCGCATGCAGTGCGTGAGCCGAGCCGGCCCGAGCCTGATCTGGGTGATGCGCAGCCCGTCGCCGAGCCCCATCAGAACGTTCTCGTCCGGCACTTCGAGGCCGTCGAAGACAAGCTCGCAGTGCCCGCCGTGCTCCTCCGGGCCCATGATCGGAATGCGACGCACGATCTCCCAACCGGGCTGGTCGCGATGGAACAGGAATCCGGTGAGCCCGCGCCGCGCGTCGTCCGAGGTGCGCGCCACCAGGATGAAATGATCGGCGACGCCGGCGCCGGTGATGAACCACTTGTGGCCGTGGATCACCCACCGGTCGCCCTTCCGCTCGGCGCGGGTGCGGATCATGCCGGGATCGGAGCCGCCGCCGGGCGCGGGCTCGGTCATCGCAAAGGCCGAGCGCACACGGCCTTCGACGATCGGGCGCAGCCATTTGTCCTTCTGGGCAGGCGTGCCGACCAGCGCCAGGAGATTCATGTTGCCGTCGTCGGGCGCCGCGCAGTTGAACACGACCGGGCCGAAGATCGAGCGGTTCGCCTCCTCGTACATCGCCGCCCAGCCGACGATCGGCAGCCCCATGCCGCCAAAATCCTTGGGCGCCTGCGGCGCCCACAGGCCCTGCGCTCTCGCCTGCTCGCGCACGCGTGTCAGCAGATCGAGGCGAATGTTCTCGTGGTCGTCGTAGCTCGCGCGGTCGGCCTCGAGCGGCAGCACGTGCCCCTCCACGAAGGCGCGCGTACGCCGGCGGATGTCGTCGATCTCGGGTGACAGCGCGAAATCCATGAGGGGGCCTTTCGACGTTGCAGCTTGCGGCACGCGCAAGCATAGATCGGCCCTCGCTCAGGCGCGAGTTACGTCAGGCCCGAGCCAGGAGATCAGGCCGGTGCCGCGCGATGATTTCGTAGAGATTGTCGATCGGCGCATCGATCCCGGTCGTATCGATCACCAGCTTCTTCGGCTTGGCGTTCGGTTCGGCGCCCTTCCCGCGCACGTACAGCCAGTTGCCTTTGCGCTCGAGCGCCATGATGTCAGCCCATCGCAGTTGCCCCTTGCCCCAGAAGAGATGGCTGGTAATGCCCTGCGGATCGGCCTCCACCTCAATTTGCGGACTGAGCTTTCGCCACAACTGCAGCGCCCCGATCAAAAGGCACGCGGCCGCACAGCCGAAAAAGAACGCCGCTCGCAGCCAGGGCGGAGCCTCGTTGAGGAACGCCCCGCGCCCCCTCACCCCGAAATCCGGCGCCAGCGCCTCGATCCCCACATAGATCAGCAACGCGGCCGCGATGACGAGGACATAGACCGCCCACATGCGCGGACGCGAGCGCGCGACAAACTCAGGATTCGTTTCTGACGTCATTGTTCCTCCTCACGCGCGACCGGCCGCGCTCGTTCTATACGCGCGCGGCGGCTCCCGGGATGCGCGCCGCATCTAGCATGCGACTGGAGAAGGCAATTTTTCGAAGGCTCTCTGACGGAAGTGTGGTGCGGGCTGTTCTTCCTCAGCCGCGCAGTACCACCAGCTGACCGCCGTCGACCACCATGGTGGTGCCGGTGATGAAGCGGCCGGCGTCGGAAGCCAGCAGCAGGAGCGTACCATCAAGGTCGCGCGCCTCGCCGAAGCGGCCGAGCGGTATATCCTTGAGGATGGCCGCGCCGCGCTCGCTGGCGAGATAGTCGCGATTGAGATCGGTGACGATCCAGCCCGGCGCGATGGCGTTGACCCGGATAGCGCGGCCCGCGAGCTCGAGCCCGAGCGCCTTGGTGAGCTGAATCAGGCCGGCCTTCGACACCGCATAGGCCGCGACTCCCTTGGCGACACCGAAGCCCAGGATGGAGGCAATGTTGACGATCGCGCCACCTTTCTCCGCCGCAATCAGGCGGCGCGCGGCTTCCTGGGACCAGAACAGCGCCGCATCAAGATTGGTGCCGAGGACTCGCCGCCATTCCGGCTCGGCAAGCTCCACGGCGCGGTCGGCATGGACCACGCCGGCGTTGTTGATGAGAATATCCACGACGCCGAGCTCGGCCTCTGCCCGGTCGAACGCGTGCGCCATCGCGGCGCGGTCGAGCACATCGGCCGCAAACGCAATCGCACAGCCACCTGACGCAGCGATACGCGCCTTCACCGCCTCGAGCCGCTCGACCCGGCGCGCGACCAGCACAACCGCGGCACCCGCCTCCGCCAGCACCTCGGCAAAGCGCACGCCGAGCCCGCTCGAGGCGCCGGTGACCAGCGCGACCTTTCCCTTGAGGCTGAACAGATCGGCCGCAGCCATCGAGCCCTCGACTTCCATGCTGTCGCGACGGATACTGTCCGACATTCCAACAGACGCCAAGATGTGGAATCCCATGACCGGCGACGACCACGACCACAATCATGAGCACGGCTCCGAGCTCACCGAGACGCAACTGCGCGTGCGCGCGCTCGAGACCATCCTGACCGAGAAGGGCTATGTCGAGCCGGCCGCGCTCGATGCCATCATCGAGGCCTACGAGACCCGCATCGGCCCGCACAACGGCGCCAAGGTGGTCGCCCGAGCCTGGATCGATCAGGCCTTCAAGGAAGCGCTCCTGAAGGACGCGACCGCGGCCATCAGCACGCTCGGCATCATGGGGCGGGTCGGCGACCATCTGGTGGCGGTCGAGAATACCGAGCGCGTCCACAACATGATCGTCTGCACGCTCTGCTCATGCTACCCGTGGGAGGTGCTCGGCCTGCCGCCGACCTGGTACAAGTCGGCGCCTTATCGGTCGCGCTCGGTCATCGATCCGCGCGGCGTGCTCGCCGACTTCGGCGTCACGCTGCCGCCGACGACCGACATCCGGGTCTGGGATTCGACCGCCGAGACACGCTTCCTGGTGCTGCCGATGCGTCCTTCCGGCACCGAGGGCTTGCGCGAGGAGCAGCTCGCAAGCCTGGTGACGCGCGATTCCATGATCGGCACCGGCCTCGCCAAGCGGCCGGACCAAGCCTGAAGCTCCACACGCGCCGCGCGTCCGCCGCCTACTTCAGATAGGCACGCACCACGTCGATCAAGTCCTCGGCGCCGCGCGCGCGCTCGCTGTCGGGCTCGCATTGTGGATCGATGACGTGCAGGCGAATGTGGTCTTCCATTACCTCCGCCATAAGGCCGTTCATGGCACCGCGCGCGGAGGCGATGAGCTGCAGCACCTCGGCGCAGTCGACCTCTCGCTCGAGAGCGCGCTCGATCGCTTCGATCTGGCCGCGCAGGCGGCTGACGCGATTGAGAAGCTTGCTCTTTTCTCGAACGGTGTGGGACACCGATGGAACTCCGAGGCACACGCAGGATACCCCGGACACACTATCTTTGAACGAAGCTTGTTGCAACGAAGTTGCAACAAGCGGGGGGTGTAGGCTGTAAGCTTTGGTGAACGCTGCCGGTCACGAGCGAGGCAGCCAAACAGAGTTAATGGGCGCGTCGCACGCGGAACAGCATCCCGGCACTGCTGCGGGGAATGCCGGGGCAGCGCGTGGTCGCGGCCGGCGAGGACCCTTCGGTCGTCGCGGTCACCGGCCATCGCTTCGCACCCGCCAATGTTCGCGCGACGTTGCGACAGATCAAGGCTGGAGAAAGCGTCGTCACTCGCGGCCTGGATGGCGACACATGGGCGTACCACGCTCGGCCGCGATGACGAGGAGCATCACCGCTAGCGCGGCGGTGCCGGTCTCAACCGCATTTAGTTATTCTTTTGGAAGGTGGCGTGACAGCCGTCGCAGGTCAGGCGCAATTCCGTGACGCTTTTCCTGAATTGCGTCTCGGTCTCGGCCCGGCTGGCGTCAAATGCATATTTCGCCGCGGTCATGGATTCCTTGTAGAAGAAATCGAATTGGTCCCAGATGTGCGGATCAGCGAATGTCGCCGACGCGGGATCCGCCGTGCCCGGCTTGTAGGCGTTGGTATGCGCCGGAAACATGAGCGGGAATGCCTGCATCATGGCCGCAATCGAGTCGGCATGTCCCCTGCCCCTCTGCAGATTGATCTTGCCGGTGTAGACCATCTCATCCAAGGGATACATGTTCCTGGCAATGACGGACATCAGCGTCTTGCGCGCCAAGATGACGTCACCTGGAGGTAATGCCTTGTCCTGCCCCCAAGCCACAACGGCGTCCCCAAGCACGAGTGCCCCGAGGCACACGCCCATGAGGATGCTACCAACTCGACGACGCGATGATTGACGACGCGATGATTGACCACGTGCGATAGAACGATCCATTTGCTCTTCCTCCCATTTGTTTTCTTGCTAGCTCGCGGGCGCAAGCGAGCATTGATCCAGATCAATTGGAATGACGCCACACACGTGCGCACGGCAGATGGCCGTTCATCCAACCTGACACGAGCAGAAGAATGCGAGGCGTTCAGTCCCGCCGCGACTGATGCGCCTTGATGAGGCCTGCGATGGCGGCGATTTCCTCGTCATCGCAGCCGTGCGGGGATGCCTTCAGGGTGGCTGCGAGATAGGCCTCATCGCAACGGCGATCTTCCAGCACGATCGCGCAGCCGCCGTCGGTGCGGTACGCCGTGAGCGTTGCGTGCGCGCGGCCAACGCCTGAAATCTGAAACAGCGGGCGGCGACCGAGCAGGCGGCCATCACCGAACAGCGCGCCTGCGAGATCGGCGCTGCGCAGCGACACCGCGTTGAAAGCCGCGCCGTCGATCCTGGCGCCCGCAAATGTCGCACCGGTGAGATCGGCGTCGAGCAAGTTGGCTTCGCGCAGATCGGCGGCGCGCAGATCGGCATTCGCCAGGATGGCTTCGCGCAGGCCGGCGCGCCGCAGATCGGCGCCCACCAAACTGATGCCGCGCATATCGGCGGCACGGAAGCACGCCCCGGCCAGCACCGCGCCATCAAGGCGCGCGGTCGCCAGCCTGCTGCCGCGCAGATCGATGTTGGGCAGGCGCGCGCGGCGCAGGTCCTCGGCCGCGAAATCGGAGCGGCCGAAGCAGGCGCCGGTCTCAACCGCTTCCTCGAGCTTGGCGATCCAGGACGACGCGCCGCGCTCGGGCGCATGAATACCGATCAGGCTCATGGTAGCCCTCCCTCGGAGCGCCCGTCAGGCGCAAAGCGCGCGCACGTGCTGCGCCATGTCTTGAATAAGCCAAGCAGGAACCAGAATGCCGCCGACGACAGCCGCCTTGCGGGCACCTTCGAACCACTCGGCCCGTATCTCCTGCTTGGACCGGACGCGATGGACTCGCGGGTTGGCCCGTGAGCACACCTCGAACACACTGTGCGACCCGTCGCCGCCGTCGTCGTACAGGATGACGAGATCGGCCTCGCGTGCGAGCGCAGCCGCATCCTTCTGCCGCCCGTGCGAATCGCTGCACATGGTCTTGATGATCTTCACCGGCGCCTTGGAGTCTTGCAGCCGCTCGATCACCGCCTTGAAGGTCTCCGTGTTGCCGGTGACCTGCCCGACCAGCGCCAGCGGCGCCCCTTCGCCCAGCGGCAGCTTGTCGAGGTCGGCGACCTGCTCGATGACGAAACAGCGGCGGCCGTGCTGCGCGGCGATCGCCTTGGCGGTCACGCAGTGATGATTGTTCTGCGTACCCACGATTGCAATGTCGAAGCCCTGTTCGACGTGGCGCTCCACGACGCGATCGAGCTTGGAAATGAACGGGCAGATCAAATCGTCGAGCAGGTCGACGCCGCGCGCCGCGAGCGCATCTTTGGCCGTATTCGGCAGACCATGAAAGCCCAGCACCAGCCGGTCGCCGCGATCAAGCGTGTCGATCTCATAGGCGACCTGGAGCCGATCAAGCGCCGGATAGCGATTGAGCAGCTCGGTGTCGCGCTGCTCGATGCGGCGCAAGGTGTCAAACTCGCCCTTCGAATTCTGATGCGCAACGCTAAACGGCGCATCCTGCAAGGCGCGCTCGTTCATGCCACGATAGGCACGCTCGATCCCGATGCAGAAGCCGAAGCTCGCAGTGAGGACTTCCATACGCGTCACCCGAATGCCTGATACATCCTAGGCCTGCTTCCAGGCGCCAACAAGCCTGCTCGCCCACGAATCCCAGTTGGCTCTCCGCACAATCGAGGGCATGATGGAATGCTGTTCCGTCAGCATCAGGCTTCGGTGAAGGGCTACATGTACTGGCAAGGTATTCTGCGTTCCATTGTGCTGGCGGGCATGGCCGTCACCTCGACGGCGGGCCTGGCGGAGGATCAGGCCGCTGAATTCTACAGAGGCCGGCAGCTGACCATCGTGGTCGGAACACCGCCCGGCAGCAGCGCCAGCCTCTATTCCCAGGCGCTGGCGCGCCATATGGGCCGGCATCTGCCCGGCGCTCCGACTTTCATCGTCCAGCACATGCCAGGCGCCGGCGGGCTCGTCGCCGCCAATCACACCTATGCGGTGGCGCCGCGCGACGGCTCCTCGCTGGTCATGACCAACCGCACTGTCCCGATCGAGCCCTTGCTCGGCGGCAAGGGTGCCCAGTTCGAGGCGCTGAACTTCTCCTGGATCGGCGGCACCAACGTCGAATATACGATCTGCACGACCTGGCACACCTCGCCGGTCAAGACGCTGCAGGACGCCTTTGCCAAGGAGGCGGTGATCGGCAGCTATGGCGCCGAAGGCCCCTCGGCGGTATTCGCGAAGGCCGCCAACAAGCTCGCCGGCACGAAGTTCAAGGTGATCGGCGCCTACCAGGGCGGGCCGCAGGCCATGCTGGCGATGGAGCGCGGCGAGGTCGAGGGCTTCTGCGCCATGTCATGGAGCGAGCTGAAGCTGCGCAAGAGCGAATGGTTGACGCAGAAGAAACTGAACATGCTGTTCCAGATGGGCCACGAGCGGCATCCTGAATTCCCGAATGTGCCGCTGATCATCGACCAAGCCCGGACGCCCGCGGATCGCGCCGTGTTCGAGCTTCTGATTGCGCCCAATGACATGGGTTTTCCGCTCTACGCGCCACCTGGCATTCCGGCGGAGCGGCTTGCCGCGTTGCGCCTGGCCTTCGAGCGCGCGCTCAAAGACCCGCAGTTCCTCCTTGACGCCGAGCGGATGGGCCTTGACGTCCAGCACGTCAGCGCCGATCGCATCGAGCGGCTCCTGCTGCGCGTCTACGATGCGCCGAAGTCGGTGGTCGAGCGCGCCATGACGATTGCGGAGTAGCCGCGCTGACGCTTAAAGTCAGTGCGAGAGGTAGGTCGACATGAACGGCATCCACGACATGGGCGGCATGCACGGCTTCGGTCCGGTCGAGCCGGAACCGAACGAGCCGCCGTTTCATTCGCGCTGGGAAGCCCGCGCGCTCGCGCTCAATCGCGCCATGAGCTACGCCAAGGTGTGGAACATCGACAAATCGCGCGCCGCCATCGAGGAGCTGCCGCCCATCGACTACCTCACGCTGACCTACTATCAGAAATGGGCGTTGCGGCTGGAGAAGCTTCTGCTTGAATTCGGCCTCGTCGGCGCCGACGAGGTCGCAGCCGGCCACGCGCTGCATCCCGGCAAGCCACTGCCGCGGACGCTCAAGGCCGCCGAGGTCGGCAACGCGCTCATGCGCGGCTCCTATGCACGGCCGACCAACACGACGCCGCGTTTCGGGGTCGGCGACCGCGTGCACACGCGCAACATCAATCCGCTGACCCATACCCGCCTGCCGCGCTACGCGCGCGGCCGCACGGGCGTGATCGAATGCGTGCGCGGGTTCCATGTGTTTCCCGATACGGTCGCGATCGGCGAAGGCGAGAGCCCGCAGTGGCTCTACACCGTGCTGTTCGAGGGCCGCGAATTGTGGGGCGAGGCCGCCGACCCGACGCTCAAGGTCTCGATCGAGGCGTGGGAGCCCTATCTGGAGCTAGTGCCCCCTTTCCGAAGTTTGTGATACACTTCACACGCTCTGACACGAACTTCGGAAACAAAGGGGCACTAGCAACTCTATGTTTCTAGTGCCGCTTTTCGATTTGAGGTTCCTAACAGAGTTTGCTGTAGGTGGTGTAGGAACCTCAAATCAGCGGCACTAGCATGATCGATCCCGCCGCCGCCCGCCGTGTCGCCGACGCCGTGCCCGGCATCCCTTGCGATGCCGAGGGGCCGGTATTCCGCGAGCCCTGGGAAGCGCAGGCCTTCGCGATGGCGCTCGCGCTGCATGAGCGCGGCCTGTTCACCTGGAACGAGTGGGCCACCACGCTCGGCGAGGAGATCAAGCGCGCGCAGGCCGCAGGCGATCCCGACACCGGCGAGACCTATTACCGGCATTGGCTCAACACGCTCGAGCGCCTCGTCGCCGCCAAGGGCGTGACCGATGCCACGACGCTCGCGCGCTATCGCGACGCCTGGGACCACGCCGCCGACCGCACGCCGCACGGCAACCCGATCGAGCTGAAGCCGGAGGATTTTCAGGGTTAAATGCCGATCCGCTCGCTTGCGAGATAGCCGGTAAGCAGCAGCGTTCCGAAGCCGATGATCATGACCGCGGCCGCCACTTCGATTGCGCGCATTGCCAGCATGCCGTAGCCCGACTTGCTGCCCGCGAAGCGGGCGGCCCAGCTGCGCGCGCCGATCGCGATCGAGGCGATCACCGCGACCGTGATGGCGGTGCCGAGCCCCATCACGAACGTCGCCGCAATCCCGGCCCAGAACAGGCTCTGCGCGAGCGCAAACGTCAAGACGATGAGGGCGCCCGAGCACGGGCGCAAGCCGACCGCCACGATCGCGGAGAGCCCGCGCCGCCAACCGCCGGGACCGGCCAGCTCCTCCGGCTCCGGCGCATGGGCGTGGCCCCAGGCCGACGCGTGATCGTGGTGGTCGTGGCCGTGATGGTCGTGCGCATGATCATGGTGAGCGTGATCACGAGCCGCGGGCCCAGGATTGGCATGAGCATGGTGCGCATGATCCTCGTGCACGTGATCATCGTGCACCGGGGCGCCCGCCGGCGCGCGCCGCGCCGCAATCAGATCGCGCACTTTCAGCCCGAGCAGCACCAGGCAGGCCGCGCCGACGAGCTGGTAGGCGATATTGCCAAACGCGGCGCCCGGGTTGACGACCGCAATCAGCGTGGGCGCGATGAATTGAATGATCGCGACGTAGCACAGCGCCTCGAGCACGCCCGCAACCGCCACCGCGGTCGCACTCGCCTCACGTCCCCGCGCTGCCTCGCTGAGGGCTAGGCCCTTCACCTTCAGCAGCCGCACTCCAATCGTGATGATGAACGCGTAACTGATGATCTCGATCACGTTGACCGTGCTGTCCATGGCCGCCCTGGTGGCCTGCAGCATCCCGAACGCGATTCCCACCACCGCGACCGCGACGATCGCCTGCAACAAGGCTGACGCGAACGACAGCACGACCCCGCGCTTCCAGGTCTCCTCGTTGGCGACCACGTAGGAGGAGATCACCGCCTTGCCGTGGCCGGGCCCGGCGGCATGGAAGACGCCATAGAGAAACGACACGCCGAGCAGGCCCCATACAGCGCTGCCATCCGCCTTGGCGGCGCGGATGAGCGCAGAGAATTGAGTGTAGTACTCTCTCTGCTTGGCGAGGATCCAACCGAACAGGCCATCCGGCGGCGGCGGGGCCGGCGGCGGCCCCTTGGGGGCGCCGCCCTTCGGAACCCCGAATGGATTGCCTTGCGCCAGCAGCAAATCAAGCGCACCGGCAATCAGCAGGATCGCCGCGACGGCAACGACGAGCTTGACGAGCTGGCGGTTCATGCGCTCCCCGGCGCGCGTGTCACGGACACTTCACCAGAATCTTGCTGGCGTAGAGCGCGCCCCAATTATTCGGATCCGCCGGCGCCTCGCTGCTGACGCCGGCGCCGCCCGGTCGCGAGGTCGAGACCTTGCATTGTGCTGGCGCGCCCACCGTCTTCACCGGGTCCTTCTCGGCGAAGCTGAAGTCGACGAAATAGGACGGATCGTAGACCTCGATCGCGAGCTCCTGCGCCTTCACCGGCGTCTTAAGCGGCAGGGTAAAGTGCAGCGTCAGCAGCTGGTCCTTGAACTCGACATAATAGTCGGGCGCGGGCTCCGCGAAGGCGGCCGCCCGGCCATTCGCCTTGGCGATCGTGAAGTAGTCGAAGTCCTTGAGCGATTCGACGTTGGTCTTGGCGAGCGGCGCGAGCTCCTCGCGGGTGAACTCGCCCTTCTTCTTCGATTCGAGGCCCTGGGTCGCGAACACCGAGAACATGTCGTCGAAGGTCCAGGCGTGCTTGACAGCCTTTACCGTGCCGTCGGGAGCGTAGACCAGCTCGCTCACCATGGTCACGAACACATGGGGGTGGGCGGCCGCCGCGCCGGCGGTCGCCAGCACGGCCGCGAGGCTGAAAAGTGCGGTTCGGAGTTGGTGTGTGCGCATAACATCACTCTACCACGGAGTGGGGCAGAATGCAGGCCCCCATTGAACGGCTCCAGATGGCGGCCCGCAACGGTCACCATGAACAGTGGACACTATACGCCTGCCGCTCCGCCGTCCGCCCGCGGGTCGTGAGCAGCTTCCATCGTGCCGTCGGGATGCATCACGACCGCGCCGGCATGCCCGATCGCGTCGGTCAGCGACACGTCGTGGCCGGCGGACATGAGCCGGTCCGTGAGGTTGCCGTCGAGCCTTGCTTCGACCACAAGGTTGCCAAGCGCCCTGCCCCAAGTCCGGCCGACGTACCAGCGCGGCCGCTCGATCGCTTCGTCGAGCGGTTGGCGATAGAGCACATGACGCGTGAACAGCGCCGCCTGAACCTGCGGCTGGGCATCGCCGCCCATGGTGCCGTAGGCCATCACGCGGCCGTCGCGCAGCACCGCCAGCGCCGCGCTGAGCGTGTGCAGCGGCAGCCGGCCGGGTTCGAGCGCATTGAGCGCAGCGCGATCGAGCGAGAAGCTCAAGCCTCGGTTCTGCATCACGATGCCGGTCTGCGGCAGCACCACGCCGGAGCCGAACTCCCAATAGAGCGACTGGATATAGGAGACGGCCAAACCAGACGCGTCAGCGGCCCCCATCCAGATGGTGTCGCCTTCCTCCGCCTGCGCCTGCCAGGCGGATGCCTTGCGACGATCGATGGCGGCGGCCTCGGCGTCGAGGAACGACTGGGTGAGATAGCGGTCGAGCGAATGCGGCAGCCGCGCCGGATCGGTGATCACCTGATCACGCACCGCAATCGCGCGCTTGCTCGCCTCGATCAGGCCATGGACGTGATCGAAGCCTTCGGCCTCCTTGACGCCGAGCCGGTCGTAGAGCGCGAGGATCATGAGCGCGACCAGACCGGGCGTCGGCGGCGGCGTGTTCCACAAGGTGCCGGCCGGCAGTGCGACCGAGAGCGGAGCGGCCTCGGTGGCGCGGCAGCGTTCGAGGTCGACGCGGGTGACCGGGCTGCCCACACGCTCGAGGTCGGCCGCAATCTCGCGCCCGATGTCGCCGCGATAGAAATCATCGAGCCCGGCATGGGCGAGATGCTCGAGCGTCGTAGCGAGGGCCGCAGGACGCAGCCGCGCGCCTTGCAGGGCCGGCTTGCCGTCGATGAGGAAGGTCTCGGCAAATCCCGGCACGCCTTTGAGCGCGGGGGCCGCGCCCGCGATGGTGAGCGCGAGGTGTCGCGAGACCTCGATGCCCCCCTGTGCGTGTTGCGTGGCTGCGGCGAGCAGGTCCGCGAGCGGCAGGCGACCGCCATGCGCCTTGGCAGCCTCGAGCGCCAGGATCCAGCCCGCGACCACAGCCGGCACGGTGAGCGCCGCCAGCGGTCCGCGCGACGGAATCCGTTCATGGCCCGCATCGCGATAGAGCGCAGGCGTCGCGCGCGCGCCGGCGGCACCCGCCGCCATCAGGGCGCGAACCCGTCCCGACGGCTCGCGCACCAGCCAGAAGCCGTCGCCGCCGAGATGATTCATGTGCGGATAGACGACCACGATGGTCGCCGCCATCGCCACCATGGCTTCGAGCGCGTTGCCGCCTTCGGCAAGCACCGCGCGCCCGGCCTCGGCGGCGGCAGTATGCGGCGCGCAGACGACGCCACGGCGGTGGCCGGCGCTATAGCGGTCCATCGCGCTCACCCGGCGGCCGCTGGGGTGTCGCTGAGCCCGCGCCGCTTGAGCAGCGCGTCAGGCGTCGGCAGCCGGCCACGGAACGCCGTGTAGAGCGCTTCCGGATCGCGCGCGCCGCCGGCTGCGTAGACGTAGTCATGCAGGCTCTTGGCGGTCGCCGGATCGAAGATGTTGCCGGTCTCCTCGAACGCCGCGAACGCGTCGGCGTCGAGCACCTCCGACCACATATAGCTGTAATAGGCCGACGCGTAGCCGCCGCCGGAGAACAGATGCGCGAACTGCGTGGGCCGGTGGCGCATCGCGATCTCGGCCGGCATGCCGATGCGCGCGAGCGCCATCTCCTCGAACGCATTGACGTCGAAGCGCTCGACGCTCGGCATGAGATGCAGCTCGAGATCAAGGAGCGCGCAGGCGACGTACTCGACCGTGGCGAAGCCCTGGTTGAAGGTGCGCGCCGCAATCAGCCGTTTCATCAGATCATCCGGGATCGCGCGCCCGGTGCGGTAATGCACCGCGAAGCGGCTCAGGATCTCAGGCCGTTCGAGCCAGTGCTCGTAAAGCTGCGACGGCAGCTCCACCCAGTCGGTCAGGACGCTCGTCCCCGCCACCATCGGATAGGTGACGTCGGAAAGAAGCCCGTGCAACGCGTGGCCGAACTCATGGAACAGCGTGCGCGCGTCGTCGAAGCTCAACAGCGTGGGCTCGCCGTTGCCCCCCTTGGAGAAGTTCATCACGTTGACGATCAGCGGGCGGATGTCGCCCGCAAGCTTCTCCTGGTCGCGCAGCGACGTCATCCAGGCGCCGCTGCGCTTGGATGAGCGCGCGAAATAGTCGCCGAAGAACAGGCCGCAGTGGCTGCCATCGGCGCTACGCACCTCCCAGGCCTCGACGTCCGGATGCCAGCCGGCGATATCGCTCCGGCGCTCGAACGAGAGCCCGAACAGCTTGTAGGCGGTGTAGAACGCGGCCTCCACGATATGGTGAAGCTGGAAGTAGGGCTTGATCTCGCTCTCGTCGATGTCGCACTGACGCTTGCGCAGCTTCTCGGCGTAGTAGCGCCAGTCCCAGCCCGCCAGCTTGAAATTGCCACCCTCTTCTTGAATGAGCGCCTGCATGGCGTCGCGGTCAGCAAGCGCGCGCGAACGTGCGGGCTTCCACACCCGCTCGAGCAGGTCACGCACCGCCTGTGGCGTCTTTGCCATCGCGTCGTCGAGCCGATAATGCGAGAAGCTGTCATAGCCGAGGAGGCGCGCGCGCTCGGCGCGCAGCGCGAGAATCTCGGCGATGATCGCCTTGTTGTCGGTCTTGCCGCCGCCGTCACCGCGGGCGATCCAGGCGCGGAAGATCTTTTCGCGCAGCTCGCGGCGACCTGAGAACTGCAGGAACGGCTCCACGCTGGAGCGCGAGAGCGTGATCGCGTGCTTGCCGGCAAGCCCGCGCTCCGTCGCCGCCGCGCGCGCCGCCTGGCGCACGAAATCGGGCAACCCTGCAAGGTCGTCCTCGCTCTCAAGCACCAGCGCATAGGCCTGCTCGTCGGCGAGCACGTTCTGGCTGAACGTGGTGCCGAGCGTAGCGAGCC
>Ga0209683_10000094_pt1 | contig 31513 bp, 23 predicted proteins | sample DOMMetBare2Fresh_FD_187474 | JGI IMG/M metagenome (GOLD analysis project Ga0209683, IMG submission 187474) | Wetland sediment microbial communities from St. Louis River estuary, USA, under dissolved organic matter induced mercury methylation -... | ecosystem: Environmental > Aquatic >... | reverse complement strand
GATCGCGAACTAAATAATCAGTATGTTCTGGGCCAGCAGTTTGAATACCGTTTGAACTCGAATAACCGGGTGCAACTTTTCGCGGCCTACCGTCTAAAGCGGGACCCGCTCGATAGTGGTAATAACGCTATCGATCCTTATATGGGCGCTAAGTTTGTGCAGAAGCTGGCTGGTCATAAGCGCTGGGAGCTGAGTTACCGTTACGACAAGAACAGATCCTGGGATCCGCGCAATCGCTACATCCGCTGGACCTATGGCGCAGAGTTTGAGACGCCGGTTTTCAACCGTCGCAACCATCTGACTTTTGACTTGACCTATAAGCCACGACTCTATGCGCGAACAGTGAAGGTAAACGGCGAGCGTGTGCCCCGCCGGGATCAGCGCTGGGCTTTTGGCGCCCTCTTTGAGCGACCCTTGCGGCGCGACCTAACGATGGCCGTGCTCTACAAATACGAGACGCGCGATTCGAATGACCCGGACAAAAAGTTCAATTCGCACCAGGCGGGCCTTGCATTCACGTACAAGTGGTAGATGGCCCTCGGCTTAGAACCATTGTCGAGAAGATGAAGTGGGCTGACCTCCAGTTTACCCAAGCATAGGAAGGCATGCACAGAAGAGTAATGCTTGAAGGCTTATTACTCGGCACACAACTAACGCTCAAGAAAATCCACAGCCAAAGAGTACGCGCGTCCATTAAAGGTCAAATAAGCGATCCCGTGAATCCTTCAAGTGCGGTAAAGTGCTATCCATGCCGCCAAGTTAGATTGAATTACAAAAGGTCGCTTCTCTTTCATGGCGTCGACGCGGGTTCGACTCTCGTCCGCAAGGCAAATAGCGCCATTAACAAGCGGAAGTGCTTGAGATTGCGACCACTGCCTGTTCGTGGTCTCACTACGTCCGCGAGATGACACCAACCTGGCGGTGTGCTCCTGGACGATTGGGATTTCGCTTCTGCCCTCAGACCCGCATTGTTCGACACCAGGGTTAGGGCGTTAATCCATTCACCGGATTGCCGTAGAAGCCCAGCGCTTTGGCGTTTGCAGGGTTCCACTTGTCCAGAGTTCCCATGATTTTTACCGGCAGGATGATCTTATTCGTCGTCAGGTTGTTCTGTCGGGCAATGCCATTGTCAGCGTAGGTGCCGTTGTTGCCAATGGAGAATTTTGTCTCGCGTACCTGGTCCCCGTTGTAGTAAATCTTCACGACGTAGTCGCCCGGCATTTGGTTGATGAACAAGGTGTTCTTGTATGCGGTGAAATTGCGCAGATCTTCAGTGACAATGAATTCGGCGTGGCGGGGCCAATTGAATGTGAACTCGCGCCAAAACAGCGACTCATCGTCGCCTCGTTTATCCGCATAGTAACGCTCGCCCGTATTCACCCCTCCACCATCGTCTGTGGTAGCGATCTGTTGCCCGTTATGAAAAAGGCGTGCTTCGAAGCTGTCGGTTTTGAGGTCGCCTTTGAACCACAACCGTATCGTAGGTGAGGCGACGTCCCTTTCCCATTCCAGATCGGCGAAGCCTATGGGAAGCTTCCAATCGTAATCGACGTAGTAATCCACTTCGTTCTTGTAACGCGCATCGGAATACTTAGGCTTGTATCTGACGATTTTGAACTTGCCTTGAAAGACGGTGGTGTTGTCTCGGATATTTGTAATCTTAAAACCAAACAAACCTCCGGTCACAATCGCCTTCTTATCCCGGTTTGAATCGTCCTGACTGAAAACGCCGAGTCTTGAATTCCGTTCATCCGCCCAGCCGCGCTGCTCCAGTGGCTCGCTGAACCAGAGGGAACCGTCAGGCATGAAGTAGTCGGCTTTGAGGCGCAGTTTAGTCGAGCCGCCGTAGACTACGTCGAACTTCATACGCGGCGCCCAACTCGTGTTGTGATTGTCGTTTGGTATTTTCCAGTAGTAATCCCAATGCTCGACCTGAATTTCAAGCGTCTCCGGCAGAAACTGAGGCGTTGTCATGGGCGGCTCTGGTTTGACCACATAGGGGCCGCCAGCCTGTGGCGCTGCGCCACTTGACGCAGGTCGAGTTGCGGGTGCCGGCTGCGCGGATTCCGACTCAGTCGTCGGTGCTGGCTGGGTGGTTTCGGCTGGCGTCGGCTGCGGTTTTACCTTCGGGATCCTGGGAATCTTGGGCAATTGCGCCGGCGCAATCTGCACGGTTACGAACACCGCCATGGCAAGCAAAACAATCATTAGGAAATAACGTGTCATTTACGCCTCCTCCTGTTTCACTGTTTGGGAATTTCCCGGGGTTGTTTGTTCTGAAAGAAAATGCCGAACTATGGGTGCGATAGAGAGTATTCCGCCGGCGCTTCTTGGCAATAGGGACTTCACAGGGTACGTTTCGAGTGCTTTTCCAGCGTCGGTTTACAGTTAGACAGGACCAGCACCTGACGCCCCTTTCTGTTACGCGGAACGGGCGTCCGGTCACGGCAGGTGCAAGGGCAAATCGACCCTGATATTCAACGTGCACGTATCGCGCTTTAGACCCCTCGGAAACCTGGAACCCTGCCTTCATGCCGCGTTCTCGACACGCGTGATGTGCGCAGAGACCCGCGGTGCGATGCTCCGCGCGAAAGCCAGATTTTCCGCCTCTGGCAAATCCGACACAACGAAGACTGCGTGGCGTCCGGTCGCAAAACAAGAGACCTGGTAGCCTTCGAACTCTGAACAAGCGATCACTTGAGTGGTTGGATCGGTATGCGTTTGCGTAGCCGTTGCCTGTGTTTCGTTAGCGCGATCTGACTCGGTTACCAGGAACGAAACCAGCCGCCCACGATACCTGAGGACAATGTGAGCAAAGCGTCGTCCCTCGAAGATGCACGAATGGGCTTCGACAAGCTGAGCACGAGCAAGCTCACCGTCCGCTGGCGTTAACACGGCTTTAGTCAGGTTGAGGTAAACAGGATCATATATGCGCCCTGCTTCCTCCAGATCGATAGGTTTCTCTGGTAGTCGAAAGTTGATGGCGCAATTGCGGTGATCGCCGGCCGCACTCCTCGCCATTGATGTCTTGACGACCTCCGCATGTAGTCCAGGATTCATCTCGGCTGGGGAATATGCCGGCGACTCTGTGGCAACTTGCGAATTCTTTTGCGTCTCTGGCCGAGACGTCTCCAGCTGGCGCTGGAAGATTCGGTCGCGGACGCGGACCAACCCAAACCCGGCAGCGACCAGGCAACAGGCAGCCAGGGCAAACCAGGAGGCTCGGCGAAGCGTTGTCGCCGAGCGCCATTCGCCCCGCAGGGCTGAACGCGTGCTCCTCTGCGTCTCGTAATCACGCAACTGGGTCCTGAGGCGGCCGGCGAAGTCCGGCGTCATCTGACCCTCGGGCGCGCCGAGAAATGCCGCGCGCAGTTTTGCTCGCAACTCGCGTCGCGCCCCCAACTCGCGCCGGCAATCAGCACACGCTTCAAGGTGTGCGATCACCTGATGATTGGTTTCGATCAATAGTTCGTCGCACATATATGAATCGGCGACTTCACGGAAATCATTACACTGCATCTGATTCCCCTCCTTGTTTCATCGCGATCGAGGGAGCCGCCCGCTCATCTTTCTGGCCAATGCCGTAGGCCCTGGCATATGACGCGAGTGTGGCACGCAAGAGTTTACGGCCGCGTGACAGCCGGGACATCACTGTGCCGACAGGAACCGATAAAGCCTCGGCGATCTCTTTGTAAGCCATGTCCTCGACGTCGGCCAGCATGATGACCTCCTGAAACTGGGCCGGCAGACTGCGAAGCGCGTGCAGCACTTCCTCCTCCGTTATCCCCTGTGGCGTTGGCGGCGTGAAAGCGACGGTTTCAGCGATGCGCTCTTCGCTATCGCTAAGAAGTCGGAGTTTGGCCAGGGCACGGCGGCGTTTGCTGTTCAGGTGATACATGATGGTGATGAGCCAGGCGCGACAATTCGTCCCGGGCTCAAAACGGTGGAACGATTGCAGGGCCTGCACGTAAGTTTCCTGCATTAAGTCTTCCGCTGTGGCCCGGTCGCCAACCAGCCAGAACGCCACCCGAAACAAATCGCCCATGTGGGGTAACGCCTCGCCTTCGAACGCCGCCCAACGCGCCGTGCTCTGTTCTCTCCGCTTTCGTCCGAACATCGAAAGTATATGTTCCTATCGCTCTTACGCTGTCGCCTGGTCTGACAAAGAATGATACCGGAAGCAAAGCCGTTTATTCCCCCCAGGGTAAAGCCTTGCCTTGCCGGGCCCATCTTCCTGCGAACCAGTGCCGTTTGCGACGCAAATATTCCTTTGTTTGCGGGGAATAAAACTGAGTCAGTGGGTATTACTGAAACAAAGGTTAGGTTTCTGCCTTTGTCTTAAGAAGTGTATCTTGAGGGCATGATGAAGACTACCAAATTAATGAATATCGTGGCCCTGTTCCTGCTGGTCGGTACCTTAGCGGGATCCGGTGTCTCGCGCGGGTTGCGGAGCAACCAGGAGAATGAGGCGAAACGTGCTGCGCCAGTAGGCGTGGGAGACAAAGCTCCGGACTTCACGCTACGAGACCAGCAAGGTAAACAGATCACCCTGTCATCGGCACGCGGGAAGACGCCGACTGTGCTTGTTTTTTTTCGCGGGTACTGGTGACCCTACTGCGCTCGGCAGTTGGCCGAGTTGCGATCCCTGTTGAGGGCCCATGAGCAGGTGAGCTTAATTGCGGTGAGTGTTGACGACCAGGAAAAATTAAAGCAACTGGCTGAGAAGATCGCCGCGGATGGAAAGGGTCCGTTGACCTATTCCCTACTATCCGATCCTGATCACAGGGTCATCGATACTTATGGCCTCCACGACCCCGCTTACGACGGCCAGCGGTTTGCAGGGATCCCGCATCCTGCAGTTTTCGTGATTGACAAGAGCGGCCGTGTTGCCTGGGCCAGGATTGAGTCCGACTATAAGATCCGACCGTCAAACGAGGACATTCGTGCGGCGCTCGCATCGCTAAATTAAGAGAAGGCGCCAAAACCCCTCCATGACAGGCGCCAGGAGGGGTTCGGGAATAGATCGAGCCGCTTTCGGTATTCCTGAGTCAGCCGAGCGAGAAGCGAATCGGCTCAAGGAAGTCCCTGCGGCGAGGGTGTCGCCGCCTGTTATCAAACCTGAAGGAGACGTCAGAATGCTGAAACGAATACTGAACGGCGCTATCGCCGCGTCCATCCTGCTAACCGGTGCCGCGGTGCCTGCTCTTGCGGACGGATCGTCGCCGAATTCCAGCGCGGCGCAAGAAGACAAAATGAAGCAGGACAAGATGACCAGCGACAAAATGGCCGGCCACATGATGTCGCGCAAGCGACGCAAGCATCACCGACGCCATCGGATGCATAAGAGGGTCAAAAAAATGGACACGATGCAGAGAAACAAGAAGATGTAAGGATGAGTTGCTCGGCATTGCTGATGGGCCAGCCGTTTCCAGGCAGGAATGCCGAGCTACTCGCTTTCGCGATTTCGGCGTCGGCAGTAAGGTTGGGAGGTCAAAAAGATGAAATTGTGGCTTGTAATACTATTGATCGGATCCGGATTAATTTTCCTGACGACGACGAATAGTCAGCGCCGTCCGGTAACTGCCATGTTTGCGAGTGACGACGCGCCCGCCGCGACTGCCGGCAACTCGGGTTCGGCGCCAGTCATTGTTGAGTTGTTTACGTCCGAGGGTTGTTCAAGCTGTCCGCCGGCGGACGAAGTCCTGGCCAAACTCGACCAGACCCAGGCCGTCCCGGGCGCCACAATCATCGCCCTCTCTGAGCACGTTGATTATTGGAACCGGCTGGGCTGGATCGATCCCTTTTCCTCAGCCGAATTCAGCCGGCGACAGAGCGAGTATGCCGATGCCTTCGGGAATAACGGCGTGTACACGCCCCAGATGATTGTGGATGGGCAAGATGAATTCGCCGGCGGCAACATGGGCAAGGCTCGCGAAGCGATCGCGAAAGCAGCGCAGTCTCCCAAGGCAAACATCCAGCTTCTTGCCTCAGCGGGTTCGAATGAAAAGGAATTCAACCTGTCGGTGCAGGTGCAGGATCTCCCTCGCCGCACCGCTGGCGATGCCGCTGATATATTGCTGGCGGTCACCGAAAACAACCTGAGCTCGGCGGTGCCGCGCGGTGAGAATGCCGGCCGCTCTCTGAAGCATACAGCGGTCACGCGCCGGCTTACCCTTCTCGGTCGGATCAATTCCGACGCCGGCAGTTTTAAAGCCGAACCCCCGGTGACGCTAACCAGCGGCTGGAGGAGAGATAACCTGCGGGTTGTCGTTTTTGTGCAGGAGCATGCCAGCCGGCACATCCTCGGCGCGGCATCAGTGAACCTATCTGGAAAATGAAGAACTGAACGTCAGCGGTTACGCTGGCAAGCCCTCGAGCCACCAGACTGTAGGCTACGCCAGTGTGCTCATTGAGATGCTCAGTAAATATTGCCGCCCGCCTGCGTCGAAGTCAGGGATCCGGCGTTTACGTTCAGCGTGTAGGACACTCCTCCGGTCCCGCTCCAGGTTGAGAGGTTGAAGGTGCCGCCCTGTGGAACCTTGTAGACGCCGATGTTGAAGTAAGTCAGCGGAGTTCCGGCAGCGAGTACCTGTGCGGGCCCGGGCGCCTGCAGAAAGTAGGCCGCTCCTGAGCCCACCATCGTGCCCGCTCCATCCGGCGTCACCAGGATGGCAGTGCTTTCGTCAACACCGATGCCGCGCGGTAGTGTCGCCCAACCGTTGTTTATGATACGCGCCAGGAAAACCAGTGACCGTCCCATGCGATCGCGGGTCACGAAATGGGAGTCGTAGATCTTGTTGTTCCCGAGTGCAGATTGGAAGAGGTCCCGATCGAGCGTCACATAGCGATGGAAGGGATCGGCCAGCGCTTGACTGGAAGTCACCGAGCCAACCGCGCCGGTATAGATGAATTGGCTGAGTACCGCCAGGCCGGCGCTGGTTCCGCCAACTGGCGCACCCTTGGAATTGAGCAGAGAGTTTACGCCGGACTGCACGGCAGTTCCACGCCAAAGGTTGACGTAGGTAGATTGGTCGCCGCCGGCGATCCAAAGGGCCTCTGCGTTCTGTATGTGTGAACTCACATAAGAGGAGTTTGCGCCGGCCACAGTAGTAATGATAATCGTCTCGACCGAGTCCATCTGCGGACACAGTTGCTGGATGTACGGATTATAAGCGTCTGTGCCGGAGGTGCGTATCACTACAAAGTCACCCCCGCCCGCACGCTGGCACATCCATTGGAAGGCTGCATCGACATCGGTGCCTCCGCCCATCAGGACCAACCCCGGGCTTAGATTTGTAGATTGAGGAGCATCGGCTGCATTACCGACAATATAGGCCTTATATCCCGGTTTCGGAGCGGCGTTAAGCGAAGCCGCGAGCAGGCACAGGGCAGCCAAGGCCAGGGCCAACCTGGATAACGGCCGGAAGGAAACCAAACGGTAGGGACTGGTGAGCATGAAATTCTCCTTATCCAAATTGAAAGCCACACTGATCGTCGCGCCTGATAAATACACTTTAATTCTTTAACCTTAACCGCAGGCCGATGACGCCGTCATCGAAGGACGTTGTACTTCCGGGCAATCGAGCTTTAGCGCGATGCCCGGCGATTCTTCTGACTACTGCGCTGCCCCGCCTTACTGCTTGTCGTAAACCGCCATGACGTGAACTCTCTTACCCTTGGCGTCAGTTCCATTCGTGTTAACCGTACGAGTCTTGCCGTCCTTCGAAACAGCAATGATGCCGGTCAAAACCAGCTTGCCGCCCTTCTTGGCCTTTAGCGCCAACGTGCGGTTGTTGAGCCGCCGGTATGAGCGCATATCTGACGTTGCGTCGCCCGTCACCGCATAGTATTTGCCGTCAAACTTTCCGGTCCACTCATTGTGCGTCGCATTGCCCTCGCTGTCGGTGCCGTCAACAATCACCTTCACCATGTCTCCAGCAGGCTCATAGACAACGGTGTGGTTCTTGCCCGCTCCCTTGCCAAATTTGGACCTTGCTTCGTTCAACTTCCAGGTGCCCATGTTCGGGTCGTCTGCTGCAAACACCACCACTCCGGAAAAAAACAATGCCAGGGTGAGAAGAATCACTTTTATTTTCATGTTCTGACCTCGCGTGACTTTGGATGACAGATCCTGATTAATGGGAACGATTCTAGTGCGCCCTCGTTGCTCCGTCAACGAATTCAGATCCCGGATAGTGCTCCGTTAGGAATGTTGCTCGAGCCAACAGTCAAATCTAACGTAATCGTCTCCCGAGAGTGCCCGCGCGCTATCGGGGCCAACGGCATCTTTTATGCACCGCATATTGTCTTGAGTTACGAGCGTAAGATTGTGTTCCCATGCGGCTGCGGTTATCCACACATCGTTGATATCAACCCCGTTTAGGACTAGATGGCGTTCGGTTCGTGTTCCAGGGCTGGGTTGTCGTAGTGCCTGCAAGATACCCGCGACTATTTTGGCGTAGTAAGGCGCAGTCTGTAAGGAGACGCACAGCTCAAGATCCAAGAATTTTTCGCGTAGGAATTTGTTGAAATCATTTCTCCGTTGCTGATCTGTTGTTCGGTTTATTATGTGGCCCGCTTCGGTTTCTCCTATTGTTATAGTGCAAACTCTGACTTGCCAGTCTAACGGGTATGAGCCGAGCTTCTGCATAAAGGCGGGTTCTTTTCGAAAGTACGCGCCTAGGTGGTTGGTATCTAGAAGAAAGCCTCGCAACGGTTGGTCTCCTAGCTGACTCTCATGCGCTTGAGCAATTCTCCCACCGTGGAATTCTTGAATTTGGGGGAGAGGTGGTCAGACAGAGAGAAGTAAACTTCGCAGTCGGCGGGCAGGTAGTCACCAAAGTCGTGTGGTGTTGGCCGATCCTGGTTGAATCCACGGAAGAAATTGAGTAATTCAGTTTCCAATCTAGGCGGTAAGCGGTACCCGTCCAAAACAAGCGCATCTATTTCCATTAAGAAGCGTTCCGGATCACCAGAACCTAGGATCATCGGTGAAGCAATAGCTTTTCGATAGCGTTGGATCAGAGATCGCAGTCTTTGGCGTTGTGATTCTGTGAAGTAAGGCATAGGGATACGTTTTAGTGTTTCTAGTGTTACATGAAACTTCCCCTCTCGGGTGGCCACGAATGAATTCGCGATAGGAGAATTGAGGATAGCTGATAGCATCCATTCGTCCGAGTTGACCGATTTGGGCCATACGCCGATATACGCCCCTGAACAGACGATACCTTCACTGTCTGGGAAGGCAGCCATTCGCCAAGGGCCTCGGGACCTTGCAAACTTATATAGAATTGCTTTTGGCTTCTCCCAAGCGTGCTCGTAAGCATTCCTTCTCTGATCTTGAGGGCGGACGCTGAGATAAAAGGTCCGGGGTGTCTCAAACACATTCAGGTTTGTTTGCGGGGCAACTCCACGCATATAGCCTTCCGTGGGTTCGAGTCGGACAAATCGGGCTCGGTTCCCTGTCTCAACTCCGGCTTTTACTAGCGGTAAATTCCACTCTACGCCGCGATGCAGGTCCGCAAGCTCGGAGAGTTTGGGATAACTGACAAGGTGGTCCCATATCTCCGGCAGAGCGGGAATGGCGAGGCCGTCCACGGCCTGATTGATGTCAAAATCGGCAACATGCTCGGCAGAAATTTCGTGTAGGAGTTCAAATCGCTTCCAAGCTTCCGCATTGTCATTGACCCTTCGATGAACGACACGGCATACCGTGTGCAGAATGGGGTCGGTTGCGACAAGCAAAGCCGCTTCCGTATCAGCTCTGTCAAAGGCCCTGTCTGGCAAAACCGTAAACTCCACATTCGCAAACCGCTCAGCCAAACGTTTTCGGATTTCCCTGTAGCTCTGGCCGTCAATCACAACTCGCGGCAATACGAATCCGAGAACTCCGTTGTCATGCAAGTCGTCAAGGACTCGCCGAAGCAACTCAACCGGTTTGTATGGTGAGGTGATCTGATAATGCGCTCTTTCTGTTGGGCTGAACTCGCCAAAAGGTGGGTTACAGAATACAGCGCCGGCGCTTTGGAGATGCGAAGTCATCGTACCCGGTTCGAAAACATCTCCAGGTATGATGTTCCAGTTATTCGGATTGGGAAAATCTGCCAGCGTCAACGCCAGGCGGCTAATGGCAACGCCTGCTGGATCTGTTTCCATTGCTACCAAGTGTTTTACAAAGTATCGGTGTCTGTCATCTGCGGACATTCCAAACAGTTTGTGGCGCAAGGCATTCATCGCGCCGATCAGAAAGACAGCGCTTCCAGCACACGGTTCAAAGATTATTCGCCGGTCATCACCAGAACGTAATATCTCTGGCCCAGTGGACGGGATAATTCGCTCGACTATGTAGCGAACTATTGTGCGCGATGTTCTGACAAGGCCGAGTTGCTGCTTAAGGTCGTCATCTATCAAAAGATCGGCCCATAGTTGTGACAGAACCTCCACGGAGAGGTTTCGAAAGTCCAGGGTAGTCCATATGAGACTTGCCGCCACCTCGCGCGCCTGGCGGGTCAGAAGTGACGGCACGTCTGAGTTGTACCGCCGGGCGATTGCGGCCAATAGTTCGTCGGGATCGGGACCAAGGGAAATAAAGCCATTAACACGGCGATCATGAAATACCTTAGCCGTCAAAAGCCAGAAAATGAGAGTAAACAGTTGTGTCGAATTTGGGTTTCGACCAGTAGCGTCCAGATAGGCAGTCTTAGTGCTGAAAAGCGTCTCTAGGAGTAGTGGTTCAAGCTTTGCCTGAATCTGCTCCTCTAACTCGGGAAGCAATCCAGCAAAAAGACCGAGTTGCTCGGTCCAATGAAACGCACCAATGTTCTTCGCTCTAAGAAGTGATTCAGGTTGCCATTGCGAGGCATGGCTGACAAAAATTTCTCTAATGTGCTCGATTGGATAAGACTCAACTAACGCGTGACCGTTTTCCTTGCCTGAAACGGCCCACTGACGAACCTCGTACTTATCTATCTCCAGAATTACAGGCGCACCGAGCGCCCGATATTGATTTATTAGGCTCTGACCGCTAAGACCATTCGAACAAACGACGCCAATTAAGGCGGAGTCATAGGAGACAGGAGTTTGACCAAATGCGGCCGCCGCTATTTGCCTCTCCTCCATTCCAGGCCTGAACCAGTCAACAAAGGCGTAGTCCTCTTCCAGCAGCGAACCCTTATAGCCGATATCGCCGAGGCCCGCTACCACCTCAACATAGGGCTGGTCACTAAATAGTAAAGCCATGGAAACCTGCGCTTTCGATTAACTGGAGACTCGCAGAGCATAGCGAAAATCAGCGAAAACGTCAAATCTAAATGCGCCAAACAAACGAGTTGTGCTAACTCTTGTGGCGTCAGCACTTAGCGCATATGGCGAGAATTTATGGAGCATGGTTTAGAAAGGCGACGGGCCGTGCGGCTTTCCCGAGTTCTCTAATCGCCATTTGTCTGAGTCCTTCGCGGACCCAGGTTGAGAGTGAGACTCCCGCCAAATCTGCCGCATTCTTGAATGCCTCTTTCTCGGTACCTTCAAGCCGAACTAATAGGGATTCGCTCCGCAAGCGATCCGCCTCTTTGGGTGGGCGACCCCGTTTTGCTTTTTTCATATGATTACTGTATCAACAAAAAACATAGGGAGGCAAGCAAAGCATTATTCCCTTGACGGGTATATTTCTTAGATATACACACAGAGGCTTCCGCCGAGAAGCTGGACTATGGGACTACCGGAAATTTTCAACTGACAACTGACGGCTGGGGACCATACCTTAATGCCGTCTCTTACTCGCTTGGCACTCGCGTTGACTTCGCGCAGTTGATCATGGTGTATGCGAGCAACCGGAAAAGAGAACAAAAATATTCGCCACCAGAAGTGGCAGGTATTCTAACAAAGATTCAAATCGGATGCCCTGACCCTAGAGAGAGAAAAGGTAGACAGCTTCAACCTTCGACCCCGGATTCTGGGATTTCCTTCTTGCAAGTTCCGCCGCCACGGAAAGCTATCCTGATCCTTAATATTTCATTTCTTTTGGCGAATTCAAACAGCGCTGGCAGAAATAACTAATGCCGCAGGGTTTGCCCTGTCGCCACGGCGTGCGACGGCCTGGCCCTTTTCCGCCACGTATTGCGCGTTAGCAGATGAAGACTAGCGGGGCGGGCATTCAAGTTGTCAGGTCCAGCAAAGGGCCTTGGAGGCTGCGTGAAAAAGGAGTAAATTACGGGTTCGGCAGGACGCTCAATAGTGAGGCAAAATCATGAAGCTTGGAATGAGTTTGATACTGATGGTGGTTATGTTGCCGGCGTTTTCAAAGGGGGTGACTGCCCAAAGCGCCTCCAGCGCCGCCTCAGCCGCCGACGAGCTGCGCGCGCAGTTACTTGACGTCAAGGCCAAAGAGACTGAGTTGCAGGCGCGAGCGCTACAGTTGGACGAAGATATGAAACCGGAAAACATCGCCCGTTCCCTGGCGGGCATTGGCTCAACACGTCCGGAAGAGTTGCGGGAACTGCGCCGGCGCCAGCTCACTATTGAAAAAGAGGGCGTGCTGGCCCAACTCAAACTGGTGGCCACCAGCCGCGAGCGTTTGGAGGCTGCCATCCGCACTGCCGACGCACAGGCTTACCAGCAAAGTGCCGCACCGCTTAATCAAGTACTGGGAACGCACTCTGGCGGCAGTCAGTCGCGATTGCTCCTGATGCTTGCCGGTCTAATTGCAGCGATAGGACTTGTAGTCGCCATCGCTGCGATCCGCAGACTTAGCATCTGACCGGGCGTTACGGGCAGTTGAATGATCCTCCCGTGCTGGAACACATCACGGAACTCTGCGCTATTTGCAGCTTCCATCCTTCCACTTCAGTTCCGTCGAGATTCAAGTGCCCCGCTAGAAAGTAAAGGCGCCTGGTGTCGGGACCGTCCGGGGCCACGCAAAAGCGGTCCTGCAAAAAGTAGGGAGCAAGGCTTTGGTAGTAGAGAGTCGCACGGATTGTCACGGGCGGTGCTGCAAGATTGCCGACTACGTACGACAGACGATCGCCGCCGCCCCGCTTGTAATCTTCATCGCCGTTGACGCCTTTTGCGCCCACCGAATTGTCGCTGCCTACATTTTCGTCTATGACGGAATCGAGGGGCGTGGTGTCGCCGAGCGCCCTGGCTATCTTTAAGCGATCGGCTTCTGGAAGAAAGCCGTGGGGCAACAGGCGATTGTCCTTAACCTCGTCGTCGATGCTCAGGAAGCTGGTTGTCAGGTATCCCTGCTTATCGGTTGCGAGTTCCTGATAGATTTGGGCCTGGTCCTGCTGTGTGATCACTGTGTAATGGCGCTGCCATTTCTGCTCGGCAAGCGGAATGCGTGCTGAGCAGTCCTGCTGCCACCAATACTCACCGGCGATGGGCCGGCCTGTCTCGTCGACAATCACCCCGACATCGTTGGTCCGACCCGATGCCCAGATCGTCTTGCCATCCTTGTCGAGCATCTCCAAATTGACGAACGCACGGCGAAAACTCACACCGGACGGAAACTTGTGCCCAACCTTGTTGTCGATCTGTACCTGAGCCGTCAGTGTCTTTTTCGCGGCATCCCAACTCGGCGTGACCTTGATAGTTGCCGTATCGTTTTTCGCCTGATCCAGCATCGCCTGCTCGCTGGTTACCAGAGGTGCGACCGCCCCCTTCAGGCCACTGGGGTCGTTAATGCGAATCCCCAGTACGTCGGGAAACTGCTGCGCCATCTTCAGAAAGAAAACATTCAGCCCGACAAGGGTGTGGCGGCCATAAGGTTGCCGCGACTGCAGATCGATATCGGCAGCAGGCAGGCGGTAATCGGTTTCGGGATAGTTATTGAACTCCTCGATCGAAGCGATTTTGCTCGAGTAGGGCTTGCCCTGACCATCATGGTCAGGCAAGTGACATCCCTGACAGGATTTGGCGCGGTCGCCCGCTCCCAGTGGAAGCTCCTTGCCATCGCTCTGGCCGGTGCGGTACGCGCTAAAAGCCCACTCCGGATAGGTAGTCTGTTCATAAACCTTCGGGTACCGCTTGAGTGGATCGCTTTCCCTGCCCGACACGCCGGCGGCACCCTCGGGATCATCGAGCACCGGAAGGTGGACCGTGTGGCAAGCACCGCACATCTCTGAACTCATCAGGGTATTGGTGTTGTGAATTGGTTTGACACCCAGCGAGTTTTCCATCAGCTTGGTCAACGGGCTGGCAAAGGGTCCGTAAATATCTGTCTCCGGCCCGAGCAAAAAGTTACCCGTGAAGTTAAGTGCAAAGCCAGTGTGGGTGGCGGGCGGATTGAACATTTTCTGTTTCTGCTCGACGCAACGGTTGGCGGGCAATTTGCGGTTCTTCTCAGCGTCTTCCCCGAGAACTGCGTGGTGGCAGGTCGTGCACGAAATACCATCACGTGCCAGTGCGCCATAGCTCGCATTCACGGCGGTCGGGTTGCCGCTCGGATAGGGAACGGCGTTGGCGAGACTGCGTTGAAACTGTCCGCAGTCGTCAACGTCGAGGGCATATTGCCGCTGGCCCATGATGCCATGGCATTGCAAGCAAGTATCCTGCACCAGGGCCGCCTGCCGCGGGTGAAATTTCTGTTCGCTTTCGAGCTGCGCGAAGAAAATTGGATCGCGGCCGGCAAGACCCATCGGAGAAGACGCCCAGAGCGCATAAGGCGAGATGTCGTAGAGCGCGCCGCCCAGCCTTGATTGGGCGGCTGGCGGTACCGGGGCCACCATGTCAAACTGCAGGCCGGTCGCGTTGGCCGTGTGACAGCCCAGGCACTGCGTGGATGTCTGGAAATAGACGGGCTCCTTATTCCCCAGGATTACTTTCTGTTTGCCGCCGACAATCACGTCGTCGTAAGTCTGCGAGGGCATGCGATCGACCGAAGACCAGTCCGGCGCCGCAATTTTTCCTTTAAACGCTTCTGCGAAAGAGGCGTCATAGTCGTAAAGCGCCTCTCCCAGACGAGCCACCCGATTCGGGGGCAGCGCCACCAGCAGATGGTGTGGCGTGGCGGCCGGGAGATCGGGAACGAACTGAGTCAGGAAACGATGGACGTCATGGCCCAGGTAATTTCTCATGGAGCTGAAAGTGTTGCCGGAGATGGTGGCCGCGTGGCAGTTGACACAGAATTGTGAGCTGCCTTGACCGCTGCCCGTCAGCGGGTTGCTCGCGCCGGCCGGCCAGTCGGGCGCCCAGCCCGGACCGTACCAACTCCCGAACCAGCCGGTGCTGAAAGTAATGTCGTCGCGGGTCCAAAAGACCGCTCCGGTGCCATCGGGCCTGACACAGTCAAAGCAGGTGCCCGCCCAGCGCGCCAGCGGAGGCGTCCACATCTCCTTGACCATCATGGCCCCATTCGGCGGAGCCGGTTGATTGCTGGGCGCCTTACTTTCGTCAGTTGGGCGGTAGCGCTCCATCCACTCAAACATTAGCGTCGAGTACCAAACGCGCGAGACTGCATGCTGATTGTAGGCCTGCGCTTTGAGCTGACCATCAACGAGGGTGGCAGTGTAAGGTCCCGTATCGCGTGCGGTCGTATCGTGCTTCCAGGCGCGATAGCACAACTTCTCCATAAACTCCTGCATCAGCGGCTCGTACTTATCGAGTTGGGCCTGCCCCCGCGCCACAAATCGAGCCGGCCGGCTCAGCCGTTCCTCCAACTGGGCGCAACGCTGCTCGTCAGCGGGTTTGAGAGGCTTGCACGTTGTGCAAGCGCTTGCCTGCGGTGCGGTCTTTCCAGCTGTGGACCATACTAACAAGACTGCGGCGGCTGTAAGGACGCCCAGAGAGAGAGCAAACTGTCGCGTCCAGGAGCCGGACCTGATCTTCGGAATTCTCATTTTTTTTCACCTTAAGGGCTTTGCGCCCCACACGGGCTCGTGGCAACGGGAGGTGTTAAAAAACGCTTGATGTAAAAGCACTCGACATGCGAATTGCTCCGTATCAGAAGATACTGGTTCGCATATCTGTCTTCTAATTACTCCGAGCGGCTCAGATTGAGATCAAGAGCCGTCCGGTCTCGTGAATAATTCGCATATCTTCGTAGTGGGTTGGTCCAGCCAGCGACCAACCCAAAGGCTGGAGTGAAGCAACAATTCCAAGTACGCCGAATTTTATATCATGAAACGCCGGCCACCCGGAAGAAAAATTACACTCGGAGGATTTCAATCAGACGAAGGGAATCCCTTGCGTCAGAGTTAAGGACCAGCAATTGCAATTTGCAGCCACGCGGTCCGGAAATCAGAGAATTTAATGGAAAGCGTCAGTCAAAAATACTAGTCGGTTGGAGTTCGCTGCTCATCCGGCTGCTGCACCATTCTCGCCGCGGGGTCTTGCCCTCTGATGGGCCCGATGCGACTGGCCAAACTCGCTATCACTGCTAACAGTTCGGCTGGGTCAACCGGTTTCGGCACATGGATATCAAAACCCGCAGACAGGGCCCGCATCCGGTCGACAACCCCTGCGTGAGCGGTTAAGGCAGCAGCCGAAATTCTTCCGCCGCTGGCGCCTTCTTTCGCTCTCACTTTGCGGATAAAAGAATAGCCGTCCTCAACCGGCATTTCGATGTCGCTAATCAATATGTCAACCTTCAGCCGCTCCAGCGCCGCCAGGGCGTCAGCTACTGTTGCCACTGTTATTACGTGGCGATACGCCCCCAGCGTCGAGCCGGCAAACCGTATCGGTTGCTCGCTCACGGAGTTTCCCGGCGAAACCGCTGCAATTTTTTCATCTGGCTGAGCACTGTCCCTGGCCTGTTCCATATAAGCTCCTTTATTTGCGGCGCCGGCTTCGCGGCACCGAAGTCGTGAAGAACCGCACACGGCAAAGGAACATCACCTCGCCTGGCAGGGAGAATGGCAACCGCCTTCAGCTCCCGGTTCGGCGCGAGCATGCAGCAGATCGAGGTCTCGACAACGGATTTACTAAAGGGGGAAGGATTAACTAGATATCACATCGACGATCTGTGAGGCAAGTATGGAGTTTATTTGGTGACCTCCTAACCGGGAACTACCAGCGGCCAGTCCAGGCATAAGTCACCTCAGAATACAGTTATCTAAAGTGAGGCGCCCCACGCTGGATCCCAGATCAACGTTGCCAACGCGGTTATAACCACCTGCTTCTCCCAGGACTGTACAGGTTATGACTATCCTTTGATTGACGACGAGTTTTTCAACGGTGGGATTTTGCGAGGCAGGAAATATGCAAAACATTTGCAGGCCCGACCACATCGGTACGCTCAGACGTGCCACCTGGCTCCCCTTTTCGACGCGAACGAAGTCGACCGGGCCGGTGATCGTTACACGTTTCCCGTTGTATTGCTGGGCCGCCGCAGCCGAATTGTCGCCAAACGCCCGCAGCAACACCCAATGTTCAACCGGCACCGTCTCATCTACGGGTACGGCGCTTGTGCCGGCTTCGGGAGGTTCAGTGCTGAGATTGATCTTTTCGGGAGGCAGACCGCTCACGAGCTGGAGCGTTTGCCCGGCCAGATTGCGATAGATGGCCATCGTAGCTGTATCGCTATTCTTACTGGCCTCTTCATAGCCGGCTTTGGCAAGCATGGTGGAAATGACCAAATTCTCATAAAGCTCTTGCTTTTGCCGATCTGGCATCGAGACAAAAGTACCATCTTCAGTCATTAACTCTGCCAACGCGTCACGTATTTCCATGATGCGCGCGTCTGGCGGCTCTGGGGTGCCATTATAGATGCTGCTGTTGTAAACCAGGGCGGCGGTCGTTGCCAGTGCCAGATCATTTGGTTTCCCTTGTGCCCTGGCGGCCTTTTCATACTCCGTCAAGAGGGCACTGATGATCGCCACCATTTGTTTCTTTGTTTCGGGCGTGCCGCCGGCGCTCAGTTCCTCTGCATACAGTTGCGTCTTGAGCTGCGTTCCCGTCGAGCGGAAGCGAACCGCGGCGTCTATCTGCTCCGGCGTTTTCCTCGAGACTTCAGTTTCCGCGGGCGGAGCTACAGTCCGGCCGGGGCTGGCGACAGTGGACCTGCCGCGTCTGTCGCGCGCCCTCGCTTTTGCTCGCATTCTGTTCCAAAGCTGATCGTTGATGATGTTACCGATGGAGGCACTCGTCGGATTGTTCCAATTGCCACCCATATTATCTTTCCATTGGGCGCCAATAGGCAGTGACAGACCGCACACTAATAGCGCCAACGCCGATAAAGAAGTTTTGTTTCTCATGGTTTCTCCTGCGCCGGCGAGCTGGAAGGGTCAAGAATGTACCCCGTGCAAATGCTTGACAACCCTACTTCACGGTTGCTTTGGCGAAATCTATCTCCAGGTTAAGGGGTTGTGGTTGAGCTACGCCGGTCCAGGTCATGACGGCGCCGCTCGCGGTCGAAGCGATCCCGTTGTAGTCGCCAATGAAGGGGCGGAAACCCGAACTACTCGGCACACCCCACTGCGCCGGATCAAATCCCGCGCTGGTCACGCGCTTCGTTACCCAGATGCTGCCTCCATCATTGCTGGTCGCGTAAGTGAGATCGACCAGGGCATTGTCCGTGTAGCTGCGATCGTAGAAAGAGAGATCAATGCGCCCATTGGTGGCGACGCTCAGTTCGCTTTCAAATCTATCACCCGCCGCCGGAGCTACCGCCACCGGCGTCGTCCACTGCGTCAGGTTACCGGCCGGGGCGGAAGTGAAATAGATTTGAGCATACTGGCCCACAATATCGGGATAGACAACGTAGAGACGGTTGCGCACTGGATCGAATCCCGGCGCCGGATAGCTGCCGCCGGCCCGGAAGGGTGAACCTGAGATGTTGAAGCAAAACGGCGGGAAGGTGCAGACCGGATTATTGAAAGCTGCAAACTGCACCGGGGTGCTCCATGTCTGACCACCGTCTGCGGATTTACTCACATACATCACGGTGCCCTTGCCACCCTGGACGCCATTATCAAAGGTCAGGAACAGCCTGCCGTCAGGAGCGGAAACGATTCTTGCGTCCTGATTATTACGCACAGTGCCGGATGTAACCTGGACTGGAGTTGAAAAGGTGCGGGCGCCATCCCGCGAGTAAGCCACGTTCACCGGCGAATGAGTCTGGCCACTGAACTGCACCCAGGTCACGTACACTGAACCGTAATAGGGGCTCGCGGAGCTCTTATCCACATAGATTGACTCGTGGTCGGGAAACTGGCCGTTCGAGCCTTTGCTCTTGCCGTTGCCATTCCAGGTTGAGACTTGCGTGAGCTTTTGGTTTCGGCCATCGAGCCAGGTCATGCCGCCATCGGTAGAGCGACTGACCAGCATGGCAATCTCGTAAGGCGGGGTAAAATTGAAAGCCTGGCAAACATAATAAGCTGTACCATCCGGTCCAAACGCCACACCCGGATCGCCTCCTGCGTCATACAAGCCGGTACCGGGCACGTTGGGGTCGTTGGTGTATTTGGTTACGCCCGGCAGGAATCCATTGGGCAACGTAGGGGTCCAGTTTCTGCCGCCATCGAAAGTGGCATTTACAGCACAGCCGTCGTTGTAGTTCCAATCGTTCGCGCCGGTGATGATGTTGTTGCTGTTTTGCGGATTCACCGCCACGGGCGTTTCATTTTGCGAAGTCAGGTCGTTGCTGACATCCACCACCTTACTGATGTCAATTTGCACCGAAGCGCCGAGGACTACAAGCAGAACCAGCAAACCGAGAACGGCAGCATATGCGAGTTTCATAAGACCTCCAGGGTAGGTAAAAATGGCCGGGTTTGTGTGGGCGGAGTCTAACAGATATCCCCAGCCGTTGATAAGGTCAAAGCGCCTTCGGAACAAGTTCTGCCCGAGATCCGAGATTCACTCCCCGCGCCGGGTAGTTCACGGACCATGTGGGCAGCGGAGGAAGGCAAAAGGCTTTTCACGTGGCCTCATTCATTCTCTAAAAAGCATCGGCTAAAGAGCGAATCTTCAGCCGGGAACGAAACTCACTCAGCGCAATCCTGGCATCCGTGCGAAACTGGACCTCGACCGGCCGGCCCGGTATCACATCGAGAAAATTATCCACAAAACTCCCGGGGTAATCAGAGGTCGAGAGGTATACCGCCCGCGCGAGCTTGTCGGCGAACAAAGTGACTTTATAGCCCCCGCGTATCGGCATCACCTCGGTTGTAACTTGCGCCTGCGGTAGCGCCAGATTTTTGAACGGCTGAAAGAAATACTCATTGCGCGAAACCAACTTGCCGTCCACGGTCAACTCCAGCAAAAGGAAGACGCGCTTTGTATCCCTGCCGGCAAGCAAGCCGGCAGTGGGCACGCTCACGTATGACTTGCTGTTGAGTGCCGCCACTACTATGTCCTGTTGCTGCTGCCACAACGAATGACCATCAAAGTCGAGCAGGATCAAGCTCAATCGCGCGGGTACGGGATCAGGCCGGTCAGACACGACAAACAAGTTAAGACTGCCGTTCTCTTCATGCGCGGTGAGCAGCAACTCGCTGTAGAATCTGCGCGCATAGTACTGCAGAGCCTTCCAGCGACCGGTGTAATCTATGCTGGACCATGATGCGACAGGCCAGCAATCGTCAATTTGCCAGAAGAGTGAACCCATGTTGTGGGGCATGATACGCCGCAGGTGTTCGGCGCCAATTTTGATTCCTTCAGCTTGCAGGACCTGGCTGACATACAGAAATGAGGCGAAATCTTTGGGCTCCGGATATTCGCGCAGCATGTATTCCCTGATCAACTGGTTGCCACGCGGATGTCGCTGGTGGGCCAACATTACGGGCGACTGGATATTGTGGTCCGCTGGTACCGTATAGGTGTTCACCGTCTCCAGCTGCGGGAAAGATTGAAAACCATATTCGCTCATAAAGCGGGGAAACTGTTTCTCATATGCGCTGAAGGGCAAAGCCGCATGCCACACCTGCCAGTAGTGAAGATCGCCCAGCTTCTGTGATTCCGGATCGTCTTCAAGCTTTGAACTGGGAGAGCTGGGCCAATAGGGACGCGAGGGATCAAGCGCAGCGCACACTTCCGGCAGCACGCCATAGAATAGTTTCAGGTAATCGTCCCAGAGTTTGGCCGGCAACTGGTCCTTCCAACCCCAGTGAAACCAACCGGACTCAATTTCATTGTTGCCGACCCAGATTACGATGCTGGGGTGATTGCGCAAACGCCTGACGTTATCGACAGCTTCCTGCCGGACGTTATCGAGAAACGCCTGATCGCCCGGATAAAGGCTGCAACCGAACATGAAATCCTGCCAAACGAGAATTCCCATCTCGTCGCATAGTTCATAAAAATCGTCGCGTTCGTAAATGCCGCCGCCCCAAACGCGCAACATGTTCATGTTGGTATCGCGCACTGCTGCCAGTAGTTTCCGGTACTTGTCTCTTGTGATGCGGGTGGGAAAACTGTCGGCAGGAATCCAGTTGCCGCCCTTGGCGAAAACAGGAAGACCGTTGACGACAAAGGTAAAGCTCTTGCCGGACTCATCACGCTCTTGCCTTAATTCCAACGATCGCAGGCCCGTGCGTGTGGTTCTTTCGTCTACCAGGTAGCTATTGGCAAACACCCGTGCCCTGAACGTGTAGAGCGGATGGGCCCCCAGTCCGTTGGGCCACCAGAGCGCGGGCCTGGCAATTGCGAAGTCTAAGACTACGCGATTGGAGCCGGGCAGCAAATTTACTTCGCGCCGTGCGGCCATGTTGCTGTCGGTCAGGTTCTCGACGACCACGGTGGCGGCCAGCTCCTGGCTGGCGACGACTTCAACTTCCATGCTCAGGCTGGCAGAAGCTGCGGTAACCTGTTTTGGCAGGATGTGCAAATCTGCGAGGCGCGCATTGTCCCATGCTTCAAGGTTGACCGGGCGCCAGACACCGCTGGTCACGAAGCGTGGGCCCCAGTCCCAGCCGAACTGATAAGGCGCTTTGCGAGTAAAGGGACTGGTCTTTTCTCCCTGATCATTGGCGGCGGGCAACTGGTAATTTAGCTTCGCCATCAGTGGCAGGACCTCGTTAATCGGCGAGCGAAAGTAAATGCGCAGGGTGTTGCGACCCAGCTTCAGAAGTCGCTTGCAGTCCACTCGCCAGGTGCGAAACATGTTATCGACATCGAGGCTTGGGGCATCATTGAGAAAGACCTTCGCGTAGGTGTCGAGGCCCTCGAATACCAGTTCGATGTGCTCGCGTGCGAGAGTCTGAGGAGTGACCGTAAAAGTGACCTGATATTCCCAGTCCCGCTTACCGATCCACTGCTGCTCATGCTCGTTGTCACGATAGAAAGGATCCGCAATCAGTTTGTTGTTGAGCAGATCCGTGTGAACACAGCCCGGTACGATCGCCGGGTACCAGTCTTCCTTGCCGGCTTCGCGAAATTGCCAGCCACTCTGCAACGGCATTGTCATCCTTGAGATTCCCGTTGGCTGCGAATTTTTTTGGGCCTGGGCGCCGCCGCTGAGCAATGCAATTATTGCCAGCGCCCCGGTCAAAATTCCTGCGCTATTCATCGTTCACTTCCCTTTGCGGCCCGGCGCTCGCTTTTCCCTTAATCCCAGGGCCGCCAGGTATTTGTCATTGATTCTGCAGTTGGCGAATCTGATCCTGGCCAGATAGTCATTCAGGATTTTTCTCGCCTGAGCCGGTGACGGCCGGTGCGTGCGCACCTCCTCAAAAGTCGAGCGCGGGCCCTCTGCAAAACCTACAATCGTATTCCAGTCTGCCGGTGGATTTATCGAAACGACAGAAGATGTCGCGTCCAATTTCTTGTAGGGCCAAAAACACCAGCCGATATTGTTTTGTTCCAGCAGCATCCTGAAAGAACGAATCCACGCGTCCGTGTTCTCCCCCGATTCGCCCATCCAAACTGGTACCCCATGCTCATTTCGGAAATCAACGTAATCCTGGATGGCCGCCTGATTGACCTCCATCCAGTACTTGTGAAAAGTGTAGACAACTCGGGAATCAAAAGGTGGACCAAAGACCTTGAAGTTCGTGTCCCATTGCGCCCCTCCGAGAAAGATAAGGTGATTGCGGTCCACCGTCCGTATGCCTGCGACGATCCTGCGATAGAGCGCCTCAAGCCTGGGGTTCAGGCTCGCAATGTCGAAGTAATGCGCAATTGGCTCGTTGAGCAAATCGTACCCGATGACTGTAGGCTCATTGCGGTAACGCGCGGCCAGCCGGCGCCAAAGATTGACAGTTAAGGCCTGGGCCTCAGGGCTTTCGAATAAATACGGATAACCCCAGCCGTCGTCGATGTTGTCGCCCGTCTGTCCACCGGGCGCCGCGTGCATGTCGAGAATTACATACAGTTGTTCCGAACGGCACCAGGCGACGACATTGTCGAGAAGTTGATAGCCTTCACCTGCAAACCTGGGGGAGCCTCCTTCGGTCACCAATAATCGGTAACTGAAGGGAACGCGAACAGAGTTAAATCCAGCTTGTTTTATGAAGCTGATATCTTCTCGCGTGATGTAATTCGCGCGATACGTTTTCCAGAATCGGCTGGCCTCTTCTTCTCCGACCAGTTGATTGAGCATCGTGCTGATCAGACGCGGAGAGTTAGTGTTCTTGAACTTGAACATGTAGCCTTCAGGCACCAGCCAGTTACCGAGATTGATGCCTTTGAGCAGCAACGGACTTCCCTGCCCGGAGACCAGCTGTTGACCTCGGCTCGAAACAAACCGAGATGGAGTCTGACCGGCGCTCGCTGTGACAGTGGCCAGAATAATAATCCCGCTAATTACCCACGCTTTGCTAAACGATGGCATGGTGCATAGGCTCCACGTTAATAAGAAAGAAGCTGATAGGAAAGTGACGCTTCACTGGATAGAGTTGTGTTAGGATTCGTGCTCCCAGTTCGAGCCTGGGTCCTGACCCTGGAGTTCGCGGAGATAATACAACTTACCAGGCGAACCGCGACAGATTTGCTCATGGCGCTTCAAAGCCACAACAATGAATCTCGCTAATACATCACCCCCGGAGTTCATCATGAATCTGCGACGTCGTCTTACTTTAGTTTTCCTGATTTGCGTAGCAGTAACAATAACAGACAGCGTCCATGCTCAGACAGCAAAGACCGTCCCGGCCGGCAGAACCACCATAGTAATCGTCCATGGTGCCTGGGGCGGGAGCTGGGCCTTTCGCAGAGTAGACGCTTTGTTGCGTGAAAAGGGTTTCAACGTTTATCGCCCGCAACTGACCGGGTTGGGAGAGCGTGTGCATCTGACCCGACCTGATATCGGGTTGAGCACCCACATCGATGACGTAGTCAATACGATACTTTTCGAAGATCTCCATGACATCATTCTGGTGGGCCACAGTTATGGAGGAATGGTCATCACGGGCGTAGTGGATCGAATCCCGGAGCGCATTCGAAGAGTCGTATATCTCGACGCTTTCCTGCCGAACGACGGCGAAAGCGTGCTGAGCATCAGGGGCCAGCGCGGTGACTGGCTGAAGACGATGACTAAAGGCGACTACATTGTGCCTGTTTGGGTCAAGCCGGATCAGCAACCACCAAAAGACGTACCACAACCTCTCCGAACATTTACGGAACCACTCGCACTTAAGAACCAGGCCGCGCTCAAACTCCCGGCCACTTACATCCTCACCGTGGAGTCGGGAAAAGACGCGAAGGACGATGACTTTTGGGCCGCGTCACAGCGCGCACGAGCACGTGGCTGGCCGGTGCTGCAACTGACCGCGGATCACAACGCACAATGGTCTGCCCCTGAGGCTTTGGTGGAGATGCTGGCTGGCATTCATTGAAGCATGATCGATCACGCGCAGGTCTCTCGAGTCCGCGGGCGTCCCTGAACTCGGCTGTCTATTAACAGCACATAGTCCTCACCATTTCCGTGCATCGCGCACGATTTCGGACTACGACGCTGCCCGAAATAATTCACTCCCGCGCGAAAATCCCGAAAACTTTGCCAGGTGTTTTGGAAATATTCCAGAAGGGCATCCCGGCACGGTGGTTGCGACGCACCGCAGAGAGATCGCGGTGACACCAAAAAAGGCAAGCCGCAATTTTGAAAAAACCAAATTGGAAGCGTATCGCAACAAGAGTCTTGAGGAGGTTATGATGACGAGGCGACATAGATTTAGTTTTTCAATTTTGGCGGCTGCGACGCTGGCGCTCTGCCTGCCGCTACTCGCAGTGGCTCAGGGCCGATATGATCCCTGGGGCCGTGACCGTGATTATCAACGAGACCGAGACTATCGCCAGGACCGCGACCGCGGCTACAACGATGACTACGGCCGTTATGACAGCCGCTACCTTCGTGATTCAATTCGCCGGCTTGATCGTCTGAGTCGCAGCTTTGACCGCGATCTGGATCGCGAGTTGGATCATAGCCGCGAAGATGGAACTCGTCATGAAGACCACTTGAATGCGGATGCGAAAGAATTTCGCCGCGCCGTCGTCGACCTGAAAAATGCGTTTAACGAACGCAATCTCGACAGCAGCACGGATGAGGCGCATAGACTCCTGGATGCTGCCAGCCACCTGGAAGACGAATCGAGTCATCACTTCCATAATGACCGCCTGGCGTCGCAATGGTCACAGATCAGCCGCGAGCTGAACCTGATCTCTGAGGCGTATGGAATTCAAGGTGCAAACCACGGTGAAAGGAACCGGAACCGGCGCCGCAGCGACGATGACTATCGCCAGCACGACGACTATGAGCGAAATCGTAACCGTAATAATGACTGGTTGAGGAGGATTCCGTGGCCTAACTAGTCAGGCATAAGCAAGTCAAATCGTGAACCCCGACCCGTCTTAAAGATTGGTCGGGGTTCTTGCTTCAACAAGCGTAATCCGTCGCCCGGAAACATCTAAAACTTGATGCATACGGGTGACGGCAACTCCACGACCCCGCCAGTAGCACGAGGAAGGCCTGTTTTCGGATCGAGGCGAAACGTGAGGATGTTGTTTGAATTCTGATTGCCAACGAGCAGGAATGTTCCGGTCGGGTCAATCGCAAAATTTCGCGGGGTCTTGCCACCAGTTGACACGTGATCGATTAACGTCAGCGTGCCACGTTGAGGATGAATCATGAACGCCGTAATGCTGTCGTGGCCCCGGTTGGAACAGTAGAGAAATCTTCCGTCGGGCGAGGCATGGATGTCAGCCCCGGTATCTGCACTCGTAACTTCTCCAGACAGAGTTGCCACGGTCTGAATTTCCCGCAGGTAGCCCTGGGACTGGTCTTGTAAAAAAACTGTGACGGTTTCGTTCAGTTCGTTTATGACATAGGCGTACCTCCCACCAGGATGAAAAGTCAGATGGCGGGGACCGGCGCCCGGATTGGCCTTTACCCAGGGGCTTGCGCCTTGGTTCAACTTTCCCCTGCGGCGATCAAATCCATAAACCATGATCTTGTCAGTTCCCAAATCGCAGACGTAAGCGAAGCGGTTCTGCGGATCCAGCACAATACAATGAGCATGCGGGCCTGTCTGACGCGCGGGATTGACGCTCGAGCCGATATCCTGCTTAACGTCCGACGCTGCGCCCAAACCTCCATCGACTCGTATTGGTAAGACTGCAACGTTGCCCCCGGAGTAATTGGCTACCAAGACAAATTTGCCGGTCCGATCGACCACCAGATAACAGGGCGCGCCGCCGCGCGATGCCTGTTGATTCAACAGCCGCAGCTCGCCGGTTCGTTGATCTATAGCGAAGGCACTGACGGCGCCGCTCTGCTGACCGGCAAACTCCTCGACCTCATTAACCGCATACAGATGACGCCGCCCGGGGGCGATGGCCAGAAACGAAGGATTGGTCACACCGCTTGTCGATGTAATCAGCTCTAACTCGCCGGAAGACCAGTGCAACCGATACAGATAAATTCCCTTGCTGTTATTTGTGGTATAGGTGCCCACGTAAACCAGCAAGTCCCGGGACCTCGGTGCAGACCGCATGGAAGCCAAAGAAAGCCCGGGCATCATTAGTCCCAGCGCCGCCAGACCTGCAAGTTCCAGGAAGTCGCGTCTTGCGGGCGCGTCTGGGTGAATGGGTTTGGTTTTCCGCACTTTGAAATTTGGGTCAGACAATGGGACGAGTCAGCCAGCTCGAGGTGATCGAGTGGCTACTATTTCTCGAAAGCGATGTTATCGACCACTACAGTCCCTTTCTCCAGAGTGCATTTTTTCTCGCAGTGCACTCCGATGGTGACGGAGGTTAACTTCTTGAGGACTTCTCCCTTGAGATCAAGAGGCACCGCCCAATCGGGCTGGCTAAAAGAGTCGAGTTTGAGCTTGTAGGTATTAAAACCCGGAGACAAGCGAATACTCGCCAGGGGATACCCCGACTCGAAATTTGCCCCATGACCGCGCGTAATTAATTCCAGCCGGAGGTACTGGGCGCTCTTGGCAAAGGCCCGAAAGGTGATGTACTTGTAGCCGCTCACATCGTCGGGCACGAGTTTGCCGTCCTTCTCGGGTTCCCCGAACACTTCCAGCTGGACTCCTTCCCACTCGTTCGGGATGCGGAAATCGTAATCGAAAGCGGCAGCGGTATCTTCTGCCGTCACCCGCGCCAGCGCCGGGGCGGGCGGATCTGCATTTTCCAGGCCCCGAAATTGCGGGGGGTTCGCTGCATTCTGCGAATATCGATTCAACCGTGTCATCCCACCGTGCTTGCTCACCGGCCGGCCGTTTTGCAGGGTCTGAAAGTCAGCATAGACAAATTTCGCAGAGTCGGAGTCGGCAGGCTTCGAGGCATCCTGCCCAGGAGCTGAGCCAACCAACAGAATTAGGGCCGCTAAAATGCCAAACCGAATAAAAGCCTTTTCTTTCATCAACGCTCCTCCGGGATTCAGATTCAGTACCACATCTCTTGCGTCGCCTGTAGCCATAGATCAACTGCACGTTGGTCCCGCTTACTTGTATTACCTACGCGCCGAACGTCCTGGATTCTTTCCGAAGTCTCACCGCCCGTCAAGAATTTGCCAGCTGAAAAGCGGGTGGCCCAGGTTGACCAGTTCTTAGGGCCCATCATACAATTTTCTGACCCGCAAGAGTTCCCTAAGAGCATACGATAAGGAGCTAATCTGCGCAGCTGGCGAACCGGAGTGAAGCTCCGAAGTCAGACTGTGCTCAAAAAATACCATGCGAATATCATCCTCTGTCCTGCCCCTTCTGGCGCTTCTGTGCCTGAATCTCATTGCTGCGCCGGCACAGGCCCAAGGCAACTCGCCTGGCTCGGCCACAATTGAACGCCGCGTCGAGTCTCTCCTAAAGCAACTCACGCTCGAGGAAAAAATTGACCTGCTGGGAGGCGTCGATGGTTTCTTTGTTCGCGACATCCAGAGGCTTGGCCTGCCGCGATTGAAAATGGCTGATGGTCCAGTCGGCGTCCGTAACTTTGGACCTGCGACTTCGATGCCTGGGGGTATTGCGCTGGCGGCAACGTGGAATCCAGCGCTGGCCGAACTCATGGGAACCGAACTCGGGAGGGATGCCCGGGCCAAGGGCGTGCACTTCCTCCTGGGGCCAGGGGTAAACATTTATCGCGCGCCGATGAACGGTCGAAATTTTGAGTACTTCGGCGAAGATCCTTTCCTCGCGTCTCGTATCGCCGTTGGCTATATCAAGGGAGTACAAAGCCAGGGAGTCAGTGCCACCGTCAAACACTTCATGGGTAACAACTCCGAATTTGACCGGCACAATACCGATTCGATTATCGACGAGCGAACCATGCGCGAAATCTACCTGCCCGTGTTCGAGGCGGCGGTCAAAGAGGCTCACGTCGGCGCCATCATGGATTCCTATAATCTCACCAACGGTATTCATCTCAGCCAACACGGATACTTGAACACCGAGGTCGCCAAGAAAGAGTGGGGCTTTGCGGGAATTATGATGTCGGATTGGTTTTCGACTTATGACGGGGTCGCAGCAGCCAATGGCGGCCTGGATCTCGAGATGCCCTCGGGCGCATTCATGAACCGGCAAACTCTCCTCCCGGCGATTCAGCAGGGCAAAGTCACTGTTGCCACTATTGATGACAAGGTGCGCCGCATCCTGCGCACAGCGATTACCTTCGGCTGGCTCGATCGCGAGCAGACAGACCTTTCCATTCCGCGTTACAACCAACAGGGGCGCGCTGTGTCACTGGCAGCCGCGCGCGAGAGTCAGGTACTTCTCAAAAATGACGGAGGTCTCCTCCCCCTCGACAAAACTAAGATCAAGTCCGTGGCCATCATCGGTCCTGATGCCTACCCGGCAGTGCCGGTCGGTGGCGGCAGCGCTCGTGTGGAACCTTTTTTCGCAACCAGCTACCTGCAGGGATTGAGCAATTATCTGGGCCAATCACTGCCGGTCCACTACGCGCGTGGGCTTCCCTCGCTTGGTGAAATGGCCGAAAGGACAGCTTTCTCGCTCACCGCGAGTAACCAGGCCCCAGGCCTGAACGCTGAATATTTCAACAACAATGATTTGCAGGGAACTCCCGTGCTAAAGCGTACTGAGCAGCACGTCAACTTTCGCGCCGGAACGAGCGCAGATTTCCCGCCGCAAACAACTGCGACGCGCTGGACCGGCTATTACATTTCAAAAGAGCCGGGCCCCTATGACATCTTCGTGGCCTCGACTGGAGAAGACGGCGGCTTTTTTCGCTTATATCTGGATGACAAGCTGGTCTTCGATAATTGGACGACCTCCAAGGCGGCGGTGGGCCAGACCAGAGCGTCACTCTCGGCAGGACCGCATAAGGTGATGTTGGAACAGCACGGTAGATCGGCATGGCTTGGCTCGCGCCTGCAGTTCGGAATCGCGCGTCACGGCAGTGTTGTCACCGAGGAAGCAAAGAAGATCGCGGCCCGAGCCGATGTAGTAATCGTCGCCGCCGGCTTTGATCCGGAAACTGAAAGTGAAGGGGCGGACCGTACCTTCATGCTGCCTCCCGGACAGGATGAATTGATTGAGGCAATGAGCGCCGCAAACAAAAACACGGTCGTGGTAATCACATCTGGCGGAAACGTGGACATGAATAGCTGGCTGGACCGCGTCCCTGCACTTATCGAAGCGTGGTATCCGGGGCAGGAGGGCGGCACCGCGCTGGCTGAGGTGCTTTTTGGGGAGGTGAATCCGTCGGGGCGTTTGCCGGTTACTTTTGAGCGACGCTGGGAGGATAACCCCGCGAGCGACAACTACTACCCGGCCGCCGGCACCAACAAGGTCACGTACAAGGAAGGCATTTTCGTGGGATATCGCGGCTATGAAAAAGCCGGCACGAAGCCACAGTTCCCTTTCGGCTATGGACTCTCCTATACAAATTTCAGCTACAGCAATCTTTCGCTTCAACAGGGCATCACCAAGGGTGGAAACCAGGAAGTCTGGTGGGCTGAAGTTTCTTTCGATGTCACCAACACTGGCAAGCGGGCCGGAGCCGAGGTAGCTCAAGTTTATGTGGGTGACAGCCACTCGAAAGTGCCACGGCCGGCCAAAGAACTACGCGGATTTACAAAAATTGAACTAAAGCCCGGCGAGAAGAGACGAGTCAAGGTGATGCTGGACCAACGAGCACTCTCCTATTACGCTGTGGAAGCGAAGCAGTGGCGTGCAGAACCAGGTACTTTCGAAGTACTGGTGGGCCCATCGTCCGCGCAGATCAATCTGCGCGGCAAGTTAATTGTCGCTCCGAAATAGAGACAAGTTTCGCCTTGGTTCACGAGCCTTTCTTTGCCGTGCCGGATAACTGGCCAGCCAGGAAGGGCCTTTGGCCCGGCTAGAGCCGTGAGAATCTCATCAAACGCGGCGCCCTTCTGCTTCGCGAAGGAGTGGCTACTCCACACTCCCATGGTTGCATAGTTTCAGGTGGAAACAGGGCCGCCCTCCTTACCTGCGATTTTGCTCACTGAGCCGAAAAACTCAGGGTCTCCTGATAATATTTTCGCGTACGAAGATAACCCTTCCAGTGCTTGAATATCCCCTGGCAATAGACGAAAATAACTGCGCAGATTCTTCGATCCCTTCCTAAAAAAGGAAACAGACCAATCATGAGAAAAGTGGCCCTCGTGCTGGCGGCTCTTGCGCTTTCACTCTGTCTCGGCGTTCCCGTCCAAAGAGCAAATATCATCAACACTGATCCAGCCCAGGTCAACGAGAGAGGACCAGTAACGGTTGACCTCGACGACAGCGATCTCTTCTTTCAAAACGCTCTGCGCACCGCCGGGGCTCAACGGGACGACTCGCGCAGGATCGAGGCCCTGCTCAAGCGCATGACTCTGGAAGAGAAGGTGGGGCAGATGACTCAACTGGCCATTAACATGGTTTCCAAAGGGCAGAATCAAGACATTCAAATCGATCGGGAGAAACTGGATAAGGCGATTGTGCGCTACGGAGTCGGGTCAATTCTTAACGTGGCCGACCAGGCGCTGACAGCTGACAAATGGCACGACACAATCAGGCAAATCCAGGATGCCGCGCTAAAGAAAACGCGGCTCGGCATCCCGGTCATTTACGGCATCGATTCGATCCACGGCGCCAATTATGTCCTGGGAGCAACTTTGTTTCCCCAGGAGATCGGGATGGCCGCCACCTGGAATCCCGAGCTGATGAAAAAGGGCGCGGAGATC
>Ga0209683_10000093_pt1 | contig 31743 bp, 26 predicted proteins | sample DOMMetBare2Fresh_FD_187474 | JGI IMG/M metagenome (GOLD analysis project Ga0209683, IMG submission 187474) | Wetland sediment microbial communities from St. Louis River estuary, USA, under dissolved organic matter induced mercury methylation -... | ecosystem: Environmental > Aquatic >... | reverse complement strand
GCGAACCGGGAATCTGCATCTGATCACGGTACTTGGCGACAGTACGGCGCGACAACTTGATACCGTCCTTGGCCAGAATCTTCACTACCTGATCGTCAGTTATGGGACTGTGTGAATCCTCTTCTTCAATAAGCTTCTTGATCTTGAGTTTGATGATGCGAGTTGAGATTTCCTCTCCATCCTCGTTCATCATTCCCTCAGTAAAGAAGCGACGCAACTCAATCACGCCCTGCGGCGTATGGGCGTACTTACGATTGACCACCCGCGAAACGGTGGACAAATGCATGCCGATATCTTCGGCGATATCTTTCAACATCATGGGCTTGATGTGCTGGACGCCATGGTCCAAAAAGTCCCGTTGGCGCTGCACGATTGACTCAACAACCTTGTAAATCGTTTGCCGGCGATGCTCGATGTTCCGCAATAGATCAACGGCCGAACGCATCTTTTCCCTGATAAAACTCTTAGTCTCGTTACTGACGCCCTGCTGGGCCAGCATGGTCTGATATTGGGGACTGAGCCGCAGCCGCGGACTGCCGTCGTCGGCAAAATAGATCACGTATTCATCGTCATCTTCGTCCAGCTTTTCTATATAAATTTCGGGCGCAATCAGGACCGGTTCTTCCGACGAATAGCGCCGGCCGGGATAGGGATCGAGGGTACGGATGAACTGCAGCTCGTTCATCAGGGTGTCAACGTCAATCCCAATCTGTTTTGAAAGGTGTGGGAGTTTGTGCGGCTGCAGCTCCGCTAAATGGTCACTAATCAACTGTCCCGCCAGCCGGTCCATAGCGCCGGCAACCTCGAGTTGCACCAGCAGGCACTCGCGGACGTCGCGCGCCCCGCATCCCAGCGGATCGAGACGCATCACCGCCTGGCGAGCTTGCTCAACAATCTCGTCGGACCACGGTCCCATCAAGGCAATCTCTTCATTGGTTGCTGTCAGCCGGCCGTCAGCATCCAGATTGCCGATCACGCAGACAGCGGCCTCCTGCACCTCCGCAGGGATAGGATCCATGTGGAGTTGCCACTCCAGGTGCTCAGAAAGCGATTGCGCCCGCGTCAGAAACTGCTCAAAGGTCGGAGCGTCTTCCTTGTATTCGTATTCCTGAGTCTTGTAGCCGGGATCAAGATAATCCTGAAACTCCCGCCCGAAGTCGATTTCTTCAAAAGCATCGCGGGACGCGTCGTCGCCGGTGGCGTCGTCGCCGCCAATTTCGCCGCTCGCCTCAGCCGCGCCTGATCCCTCGAAAGACTCGCCCTGGGCTTCGAATTCGCCCTCGGCAAAGGAAGCTACCGTCGCATCCAGCTCGCCTGTGCCGTTGGACGAAATCAGACCCGGGTCAGCTTCGACCGCGCCGACGGGTTTATCAAAGCTGCTGCCATCGTCCGCGCTGCTCAGGTGGTCCAGGATTTTTTCCGCCAGTTCCCGCGCTTCTTCCTGGGTTGCAACTTCCTCAAGAACCGGATTCTCCAACAACTGCTGCTGGATCAATTCACCCAGTTCGAGCGTGGTCATCTGTAACATCTCGATGCGCTGGCGCAACTGCGGCGTCAGGACGAGACGTTGAGATAGGCTGGTCGTAAGCTTTAAAGACATTCCCTGTTCAATTGCTCTCTCGGGGTTTCACGTGCTTAGTCACGCGGGGAGATTATAACCGATCCTTAGCAGTTTGCGCGCAGCTCTTTCACATGCGAAATTTCTCGCCGAGATAGAGCCTTCGCACCTCGGTGTCTTCTGTCAAGTCACGCGGGGCGCCGGAGCGGAAGATGCGGCCTTCGGCCATGATATAGGCCCGATCCGTCACACCCAGAGTTTCGCGGACATTATGATCGGTGATGAGGATACCAATGCCGCGATTACGCAAATAAATTATTACATTTTGAATGTCGTCCACCGCCTTGGGATCGATCCCGGCAAATGGTTCATCAAGCAGAATGTATTGCGGTTCGGTGGCCAGGGCTCGGGCAATCTCGGTACGCCTTCTCTCGCCGCCCGAGAGTGCGTCACCGCGCGTATTCCGGACGTGGGCAATACCAAACTCTTCCAGCAGCTCCTCCAGACGCGTCAGGCGCTGGCGCCGTCGCAACCCCATCGTCTCGAGGACCGCGAGGATGTTCTGCGCCGCTGTCATCTTGCGAAAGATCGAGGGCTCCTGGGGGAGATAGCCGAGGCCCAGCCGGGCCCGCAGGTACATCGGCAACCTGGTGACGTCACGCTCGCCAAGACGCACCATGCCGGAGTCCGGTTGTTCGAGGCCAACCATCATATAGAATGTGGTCGTCTTGCCGGCGCCGTTCGCACCCAGCAATCCGACAACTTCGCCACGCTCTACGTGCAGACCGACGTTGTTCACGACGCAACGCTTGCCATAAGTCTTGAAGAGCCTCGAGGCCGCCAGGGCCAGTGGGGAGGGCTGCTTGTCATCTTCGCCCCCAGGCCGCGCCTGAGTCTCGACAAGCGAATGCTGCTTGTGCCCGGTTACCCGGGTTTCCTCGGCCTTTGCGCTAGTCGATGGCATTAGCTGTCAGGGAAACGGGGCGACAAACCGCCTATGGTTTCTTGATTCGATGCGTGGAGCGCACTCGTCCGCCCGATTGCGGACCGCGCGTGTCGTCCGCGACGACTCTACCTTCTCGCAAATAGACCGTCAAACGTCCCCCTTCGACGGTTCCCTTTTCCAAATCCTCAACTCGGGCCGGATTGCCTTTGAGGACGGCTACCTCGTCGACGGCGGTGTACTGCATCCAGTCTCCCACGCCTCTACGCCCCGGCTGAGTCAGCACCACCGTGCGTTCGGCAATGGTGTGATCCAATTCATTGGTTTCTTTGGTGAGAAAAACGTCAGCAACTCCGCTGGTGACGCGATCCGGCCCCTGCCGGATATCCACGTTGCCTTCATAATGGAGAATACGGTCGGGATCGGAATAGCGCATGGATTCCGCGGTGGCAAAAACGGGGACCGTCGTGGTCGCACCTTTCTCGCGCCGGCTGGCGTTGTAGAGGGCGCTTTGCACATGGCCGTTGCCGGTCATCCTTTTTTCGTTAATTTGAATAGTCAGCTTGTCGGCACGCACAAAGTTATCGTCCTGCCAGGCGCGGGCATCACCAGTGTAGGTGGCAACACCATCGTTATGGTGAAACTCGCCGCGCTCGCTGACGATGTAAACCGGACTCTTGATCCTGGTGAACGGCGTCGCGCCGTTTGTCTGCTCCTGACTATAGTAGGTCGTGGCGGTCTTACCGCGACTGTAGGAAATATCATTCTTGAGATCTGAATCCATTTCCACACCCTTGCTGCGTGCCCTCGAGTCCCAAACAGTTGGATCACCACCACGCAGCCGGACGGTTTCATCGGCCGCGGTGTAGACGACCGTGTTGGCCGTACCATTGCGATCAAGCTCGCTAAACTTCGCGTTGCCCTGGGCCTCAAGACGTTCCGGATTCTGCGTCTCGCGCGTGAACAGGCTGGACATCTTTTCCGCCGTTATGGTCCTGGTGCCGTGCCGCTCGCTGGGCTGCACCGGATCGATAACCGCCTTCGCTCCGCCGTTGGTGGTACAGGTTCGGGCAAGGTTGCCCGTCTCGTAAAAATCGCAATCAAAACGAGGACCGGTTAACGTCTGTCGTTCTGCCCGGGCGCTCTTCACGACTGGTTCCACATACAGTTCCGCATTGCCAACTGCTTCGGCACGCTGCAGGTCCTTTCCAGTTGTTCGCCATTCCAGTTTGATGGCATCGGCCGTCAAGCGCTTGCTGGCGGCGTGTGGATCCTGGGCTCGCGACTTTGGGGCGGAAAGACTCACTGTCGAACGGCCCAGCGAATGCATCTCCTGGAGCAGACTGTCGTTACCCTGGGCCTGAAAATTAGCTTCCAGAATATTGGCGCCATCGCTCTGCATCTCCGAATCAGCATCGAGCGACCGGGCTTTAGTGTTCTCGCGGGCCTGCGCTTTCTTCAATCGCTGGTCGTCGTCCAGATAAAAGTCCATGTCACGGGCATGCAGCTCAGCCGCATGCCCCGGGGCCATGGAACGCAGGTAGGAATTACCGCGCAACTCAATTTGCTGCAATCTCTTCCGGGCGTTAAGCACGGCATTCATGTCGTCACCACTCATGATGTCATGCTCTTGCTCAGCGGTGACGCCCCCGGAGAATTGAAGTCGCATGCTGTGCTGATCGAACACACCTCGCGCCGCGTGGATAGTCACCGGACGCGAACGCGCCGGGGATTGTTTTGCCGCTGGTTCTTTAGCGACCTCCGGCTGGACCACTATCTCAACGTCTCTTTGCAAATCAAGCTTCTTGTTTTTCGCATCCACCGTTGCGCCAATGGCCTTGCCGGATATGTTCTCGCGGCTAAAAGCCACGGCCACAGCAGTCTGAGCAACTTCGCTCGTCTGGTTATAGACAATGGACTCAGTATTCACCTTGAGCCCTTCTTTGGTTTCCATCCTGACATTGCCCAGAAAGGAGATAATGCTGTTCTTCTGATCGTAGATCGCGCGGGTTGAGGTAATTTGATCGGGCTTGTCACCGGCGGCCGGATAGACGACGAGGTTGACGTTTTCGAGTTCGTGATGACCATCAGAAAAAGTAATTTCGCGCGCAGCCCGAAGCCAGAGGAAGAGGTGGCCGGCTTTGGTGATACGCTGCTCATAACCCTCAATCCTCCCTGTCTCTTCTTTTGAGAGTTCGGCAGCTCCGGGCTTCATCTCGAACTTCGAAGTATTTCGCAGTTTGTAATAGGAAATGCCGACAAAGATCAGCCCTGCGACCAGTACGAAGAGCGCCAGAAAGCGCGTCACCAGTGGCATCCTGGCTCGCAACCCGATGGCCAGTGCTCGCCTGCGTTTTATTTCCTGCATATTGATCCCAGCTTACTGAATGCCTGCTGGCTCAGCGCCGGGCTGGTTTTACTGTATGCCTCAGCCCTTGACTCTGGTCACTGAGCTACGATTGCAAATCTGAGACCGGCCCAAACTCATGAATCTGCATTTTCAAATCTGACGTCCTCGACGCACAACTGTAGTCGCACCTCATTGTTCCATTCATTCGCCTCTAAGGTGTAAACCAGATCGAGGCTCGAATGCACCGTTGGCATGTGCCTCAGCCCTTCCATACAATGCCACCAGACAGTCTCCAGCGGCCGGCCTGAAGGGCCCGCCAGCCGCATTTTCAAATGCTGTTCCTTCATCACCTGCGGGTCTGACATGACGCGCAACTTTCGCGTCAAGAATACAGGTCGCGGATTGCCGGCGCCAAATGGCTCAAGCGCGCTTAATTCTCTGGCCAGCTCAAAGTTTAGCGCGGCAGCCGGCAACTCGGCATCCACCTGCACTTTAGGCTGCAAATCTTCCTCTGTCAGATGCTCCTGAGCATGCAGGTTCAGCCGCCGGCGCAATTCCGGAACCTGCTGTGACCGGATGGTCAAGCCGGCGGCATGCGAGTGGCCGCCGAACTTCACGAAGAGATCAGCGCAGGCGGTCAAGCCGTCAAGCAGATGATAAGCCTCGATACTGCGCGCCGAACCGTGACCAAAGCCTCCCTCCAACGAAATAACCACACATGGCCGATGAATCCTTTCCGCGATCTTGGAAGCGGCGATACCGATCACGCCACGATGCCAACCCTCACCGGCAATTACCGCCACGTGCGCCGGACCATTTGAGTCGCCGCTGCCCTCCAACTCCGCAATCGCACGCGCGACAATTTCAGCCTGGACCTGTTTGCGCTCCTGATTTCTACGCTCGAGATGTTCGGCGAGCTGCTGCGCTGTGCCAGGGTCGGTGGCAGCGAAGAGCTCAACAACCGCGCGGGCAGCGTCCATGCGACCCGCAGCATTGATCCGCGGGCCGATTCGAAAGCCCAGGTCGTAGGCTCGCATGCCGCTGCCGTCGCCGCACCCTGAAACTTCCATCAAGGCTCGCAGACCAGGATTCCGGGCGTTCGCCAGGTCCTTTAGGCCGAGGGCCACGATCGAGCGATTCTCACCCACCAGTTTTGCCACATCGGCTACGGTGCCAATCGCCACCATCTTTAGAAACCCGGCGACCTGGGATTCGCGGTTCCGTTCGCGAAACAGAGCGTGGATCAGTTTAAAAGCAACCCCCACCCCAGCCAGATTCTTATCCGGATACGTACAGCCACGTTGGTTAGGATTTAACACTGCAAAGGCCGGCGGGACACCTTCGCCGTCATCAGGGAGGTGATGATCGGTAATGATTACGTCGAGTCCGTGGTCTCTGGCCCAGTAGAGAGGTTCATGCGCGCGGATGCCACAATCGACAGTGACGACAAGTTTGTAACCTTCAGCCGCGGCCTTTTCCAGCGCCGGCTGCTGGATTCCATAACCTTCTGTGAAGCGATGCGGCACATGATAACCCGTGCGCGCTCCCAGCATCTGCAGTCCGCGGAGCAGCACAGCCGTGCCGGTGGTGCCATCGACATCATAATCGCCATAAATCAGGATTGGCTCCGCCGCGTCGATCGCGCGCAACAAACGCGCTACGGCAGTCCTCATACCAAGCATTAGATACGGATCGTGAAGCTGATCATAGGAGGGTTGCAGAAAAGCACGCGCCTTTTCTTCTTCGTCATAACCGCGAACGATCAGCAGTGCGGCTACTACGGGAGAAATGCCGAGCACTCGTGCGAGCGAGTTCGCACGCTGCGAGTCTTGTTCTCGCAGAATCCAGCGCCTGGCAGTCATGAGGTCTTTGCTCTATTCAGCGAACCATCCATCCTGATCCAGCAGCTTAACACCAATACGCCTGCGGCCGTCTATCTCGTCAACCCAGGCGCCGTTGACTTCGGCGTCCAGTTCCCGGCCAAAGGGCGGAGTAAGACGCAACACAGCGCCCGGAGTAACCTCGGCATCGAGGATGATGGTGGCGCCGCCGCGGCTGATCTTAACTGCCTGGGCCCGGACCCGGAAAGGCTTGCCGGCGGCATTCGTTCCCCGGACTTCAAGCGCAAATTCAACGGGGACTCTGGGGCTCCGGGGACGTTGTGAGGGCACAACTGCGCGCCGAGCGCGTTCATCATTCATTACTTTTACCACCTTAATTATTAAATCCACCTGGCGTGTATCACGCGGAGAGGGAAAGGGCGGAACCAGTGTAACCGAAGTTGAGGATTAATGGATAGGAAATCTTGGTCAGTCCAGTGATATCTGGGGTGTTTTGGGAGCTATTGGCTGCGCCCGGATTCTCGTGCCCGGTCATTTTTCACGATAATTTTACTTGGTAGTTGGACATTTCCCATTTTATTGGGCGCAGTGGTGTTCTTTCCCCTCCCCGTACTTGGCCGGACTGCGGGCCCGCAGTGCGTCGCTGAGTAAGCGCCATTGAGCTTCACCACCCCACTTGTAACCGCAAGATCATTTGACCGACGCCGTAATATATCCACCCCACAATCCCAGCAATATCAAGCTGCCAACAAGCAAACGATAACCGATAAAAATTCCGGTCGTATGAGTGCGCAAAAAGCGCAGCAGGAACCAGATAGAGGCGTAGCCGACTGCGGCCGACACTATTGTCCCTACGATCAGGGAGAGCGAACTGCCGGGAGGCAATTTGTGCATCGCTTCCCGCATCTCGAGCAGGCCGCTGGCCAGGACTGCAGGGATCGACAGCAGGAATGAAAACCTGGCCGCTGTCTCTCGTACCTCTCCGGCGAACAAGCCGGCCATAATGGTCGAGCCGGAACGGGATGAACCGGGTATTAACGCGAGGCATTGCGCGAAGCCCACCACTATGGCGTCCATGATCCCCAGGTGTTCCATCGAGCGCTGCTGCCTGGCGACCAACTCGGCAATGGCCAAAAGGACGGCGATCACGAGCATCATCGTGGCGATCACCCAAAGATTTTTCGTAAATGTCCCTTCGATCTGTTTCTTGAAGAGCAGACCAACCACTGCCACGGGTATCGAACCGATAATGACAAGCCAGCCCAGCCAGGCATCCGGCGACAGCCTTTGGTCCGAACCCTCGACAGAGCCAACCCGATGACGGCCCATGATTAGCGCCAGATGATCCACCACAAATGCGCGGCCAATCTTCAAAATGTCGCTTGCGAAATAGATCAGTACAGCCAGCAGCGTTCCCAATTGCAGAACCGCTATGGTGGCGGTGGTTTGTTCGGCGCGCAGCATTTCGTCGACTCCTGCAAAGAGGCCCACAGCACGGCTGGCGAAAACCAAGTGTGCAGTTGAACTAACAGGGATGAATTCTGTTAGACCCTGAACGATACCAAGAATGATGGCTTGAAGAATGGTCATTGTTTTTTGAGATTAGATGGCGCCTGAAATTGTTGGTCTTGGGTCTTTGGTCTTTGGTCTTTGGCATTTGGTTTTGGGTATTGGGCTTTTCGCTGGGTCAACGCGACGGGAGAACCGGCAACAACCAAAGCCAAATCCAAAGACCAGGACCGCTCTACTCGCGGAACGAATTCTTACTTGAAATTTTATCGTACAGAAAAATCGGCGTAACCATGCCGAGACGGACTATCGAAGCGAGTTGCCAGGGAAACGCGTAACTCTTGCGGCGTTTCTCGATGGCCCTGACAATCTTTTTGACGGCATCATCAAGTTCCATCAGAAAAGGCATCTGGGATTGGCGACCGGCGGTAAGGGGGGTCTTGATGAAGCCTGGATGAATTATCGTCACGTCCACTCCTCTCGGTTTCAAGTCGAGCCGGAAACTCTCAAACATACTGGACACGGCTGCTTTGCTGGCGCAGTAGGCGGCGGACTTGGGCAGCCCGCGGTAGGCAGCGAGGCTTGAAATTACGACTAGTTGTCCGCTGGCCCGCGCCGTCATTTCCGGAACGACCGCGGCGACACAGTTTGCCACGCCGATCACGTTTACATTGAGAACCCGCGCGATCTCCTCTGCCTTAAGTGTGGCCGCATCTGCGGTGCCGGCGATGCCTGCATTGGCTATGAGTATATCTATGGGCCCAAACTCGGCGCGCAAACGATCGGCAGCACCACGCACTGCAACTTCGTCCCGGACATCGACCGGCAAGGCCAGGGCTTGCCCGCCCTGTGTTTCAATTTCCGTAACAATCTGATCAAGCAAATCTTTGCGCCGGGCGAGCAAGCCGAGTCGCGCCCCTCGCTTCGCAATCTCAAGCGCGAGTCCCCGCCCAATGCCGGACGAGGCGCCGGTGAGCATGATGGTCTGGTTGGTCCAGGGCATAGTCAGTCGTTGTTACGCCTTTGGCTGTGAAATCTGAGATGCAGCATCACCTCGCCCTTCCTGGATCTGCTCAGCACAGCTCACCAACATGCTCGCCCAGGGTGCGCAGCGCCCTACCCAAATCCTGTTGTTTTATCAGCAGATGATCGCGCGAGAAGGAAGAAAGCGCGCCAACCGAAATATTCTCGGCCGCGAGCAGTTCGGTTATTCGTGCCAGGTAACCAACCGTGGTCCAGGGTAATTCAATATCCAAAGTCACCAGCCGATAGCCGGCTTCGCTGCGAGCGTCGCGGATCTGGTGTCGAATGCGCTGCCAGTCATCTTCAGCGATGATCATTGTGACTTCATGCGCGTCACGTAGAATCATGAAGGGAGCATCGTCGCGTGGACTCAGTTCCGGATTTCCGAGGATTCGTTGCCAGTCCTTAAAACCTATGCCAACGATGACGTAGGTGGCGGGCGCGACCTCGACTCTGGTTTGACGCAGTAATTCGGCGACGCTCTGCACGAAGGCAGTCTCTTTCATCTGGAGGATGTTCCTGAATCAGACCTGGACAATCACTGGCATGATTACCGGCCGGCCGCCGGTGCGCTTCTGAATAAACCTTTTGAGCTCGACTCGGATATGTTCCTTGAGCAGACTCTCCTCCTTGATGGTGTCTCGCGAAGCCCCGGTCACAGAGGCCGTAATAACGCCGCGCGCGTCGTCAGAGAAACCGTTGCCGAGATCCAGACCCTGCACGCCACGCGCTATGATCTCGGGAGGCGTTTGCAGCTGGCCCGTTTTCGCATCGATGGTTACCACCAGGGTAATCATTCCTTCGGTAGCCATTTGCCGTCGTTCGCGCACTGTGTCCCGCCGAATTTCTTCGAAGCCGGATTCCCCAATAAAGGTGCGGCCAATTTCACGCTTGTTGACGACTGCGGCTCGCTCGCCATCCAACTCCAGTACGTCGCCGTTTTCAATCAGAATAATGTTCTCTTCCGCGTAGCCAAGATGGTTTTTGACGAACTCTTTGTGCCGAAACAACATGCGATACTCGCCGTGAATGGGCACGACAAATTTTGGCCGCACGGCTTCCGTCATAATGCGGATGTCTTCCTGTGAGGCATGGCCGCTGACGTGAACCAGCCGTCTTTTTTCTTCAATGATGTTTGCGCCGCGTTTGTAAATAAATCCGATCATGCGCGAGATAGTGCGCTCGTTTCCCGGAATGATACGCGCCGATAGCACGACGGTATCACCTTCCTCTATAGTCATCCCCTTGTAGCTTTGGGTGGCCATCTGTGACAAAGCCGCGCGCATTTCGCCCTGCGATCCGGTAACCAGAAATACGACCTCGCTGTCACGCAACTGTTTCGCCTGATTGAAAGACACCATTAGTCCGTCAGGGATGTCGAGATATCCGAGCCGATCCGCAATCTCGACGTTCTTGATCATTGACCGCCCGAGCACACAGACTTTGCGATTGAATTGTTGCGAGGTATCGAGGACGATTTGCAGTCGATGAATAGACGAGGCGAAGGCCGCGACAATGATCCGCCCGGGCGCTTCGGCGAATATTTCTTCAAAAGCGGGAATCACCGCCCGTTCCGAAGGGGTCCGCCCAGGCACCGTCGCGTTAGTCGAGTCGGACAACAGGGCCAAAACGCCCTCCTGTCCATAGCGACGAAATGAGCGGAGATCAATCGGCTCGCCGATAACGGGTGTCTCATCCACCTTGTAGTCGCCGGTGTGGATGATCGTGCCTACGGGAGTTTTGATGGCCAGCGAGAAACAGTCGACCAGGGAGTGAGAAACCCGGATGAATTCGATTGAGAAGACACCAACCTCGACCACGTCACGAGGCTCAACTCGGTGCAACAGGGTATTCTCGACCAGATCGTGCTCTTCCAGCTTGCTTTCCGCCAATCCGGCGGTGAAATGCGAACAATAAACGGGGACATTGAACTTTTTCAGCAGGAACGGCAACGCGCCGAGATGGTCTTCGTGCCCGTGCGTGAGGATGATTGCGGTGATGTGGTCGCGATACTCTTCCAGAAATTCAAAGTTAGGTATGGAAATATCAACGCCATAAGCGCTCTCTTCGGGAAAGCCCATACCCGCATCGAGAATGAGCATCTCATCCTCGTAGCGGACCGCCATGCAATTCATCCCAAACTCACCGATGCCGCCGAGCGGGATGATCTCTAAAACATTACTCACTTATCGTTGGTACCCTTGTCCGACTCCGCAGTCAGTGAATCGTAAACTCGACAGAGTCGAGCAGTATAGCACGAGCGGCGTCATTGCAGACGGGGGAACGGGCGTCTGTCGGCGTGCCCCGCATGGGTTAATGCTCAACCCTGGATCGGCTGGTTTTCCAACTTGTGGATATTCTATGCCGAACTTCTCGAATTGGACTGACAGAATCTCCTTTGTGTCCCGTCCACGAACACGGGTGAGGTGCCCCGGGCCACGCCTGACTTAGAGTAGAATAGCCGGGCTTTTGGCAATTCAACACCCTGAGGAAAACTATGCGCTCTATTCTTCTGCTGCTTCTGATCACGATTGCGCCGGCCGTCAGCCCGGCCGCGGCCCAAAAACGCAACCTCACCGAAAAAGATCTCTTCAGTTTTGTCTGGATTGCTGATCCACAGGTTGCACCCGACGGTTCTGCAGTGGCCTTTGTGAAAGTGACCGTGAATGAAAAGAAGGATGGGTACAACACTGCTATCTGGATTGTTTCCACCACCGGCGGCGACCCACGACAAGTAACGAATGGCAGCCGCGACGCTTTACCGCGCTGGTCACCGGATGGGAAGTACCTCGCCTTCGTGCGGGTCACAGAAAAAGACGGGCGACCGGAGCCGGGACAGTTATTTATGCTGTCTTTGGCCGGGGGCGAGTCATTCCAGTTTACCAACCTGCCCAGGGGGGTAGCGCAGCCCCAGTGGTCGCCCGATGGAAAGTCGATAGCATTTCTCAACGGCGCTACCGCTGCTGAAATTGCGAAGGCCAGGGACGTTAGTAACGCCTCGCCTTCGCCGAGCCCTTCACCCGCCAAGTCGGAGGAAGTGCACGAAAGCGATGTCCGCGTTATCACACGCGCAGTGTACCGCTCGAACGGTGCCGGATATCTTGATACAAAACACCCTCAGCACATCTGGGTTGTTTCCGCCCCAAACAGTGGTGACGATAAAGTCACGCCGCGGCAGTTAACCTCTGGTCGCTTTGACGACGGCGGTGTCACCTGGAACAGGGACAGCACAACGATTTATTTCACTTCCGATCACCGAGACGAGCCGTACTATGACCTGCCTCGTACTGACATCTACTCCATCGCGCTGAGTGGCGGTCAGCCGGAGCGTCTTACCTCGCTGGATATGGGCGCCGCAAACCTGGCCCTTAGCCCTGACGGGAAACAGTTCGCTTTCGTAGGTTCGGTTAATCAGCCGGTCAATTCTTACTCGCAACCTGACCTGTGGGTGATGGACGTCGCAGCCAATGCCCAGCCGAAAAATCTGACTAAAGACTTTGACTACGATGTCAGTTCGGGCGTTGGTGGTGATAATTCAGCGCCGCGGGGCGGCAGCGGCAATCCCCTGATCTGGACCGCCAACGGCCGGGCAATTGTGACCTTCTATGCCAAAGAGGGACGGGCAAATGTGGGGGAATTTGATGCGGCCAGCGGAAAAGAAACGGACCTTACCACCGGCAATCACGCAATTCTAAGTTTTCGCGCCACGCCAGGAGCATCAAGGTTCGCTTACTTAATGTCTACCCCCACGCGAATCGGAGATCTGTTTTGGGCAGAACAACCAGGCCGCGAAGCCAAGCCGCTAACGCACTTCAATGATGAGTTGTTTTCAAAACTAAATCTCACTGAACCGGAAGAGGTCTGGTATCAGAGCTTTGACGGCAAGCGCATACATGCCTGGATTCAGAAACCGCCTGATTTCGATCCGCAACGGAAATATCCGCTGATTCTGAATATTCACGGCGGCCCGCATACAGCTTATGGCTTCGTTTTCGATCATGAGTTCCAGTGGATGGCTGCCAAAGGTTATGTAGTGCTGTATCCAAATCCGCGCGGCAGCACCAGCTACGGCCAGGAATTTGGCAACATCATCCAGTACCACTATCCGGGCGACGACTATAAGGATTTGATGGCCGGCGTGGACGAGGTGATTAAGCGGGGATATATCGACCCGGCCAAGCTGGGTGTCACGGGCGGCAGCGGTGGTGGACTATTAACCAACTGGACGATTGGCCAAACTAATCGTTTCGCGGCTGCGGTTTCGCAACGCGACATCGCCAACTGGGCTGATTGGTGGTACACAGCGGACTTCACGCTTTTTCAACCAACCTGGTTCAAAGCGCCTCCGTTCGAAGATCCGGAAGATTACAAAGCGCGCTCGCCGCTCACGTACATCAAGAACGTCAAGACCCCTTTAATGTTGATTCTGGGAGAGGCAGACTATCGTACGCCGCCCACATCCGGTGGCGAAGAGATGTTTCGCGCCCTAAAGTATCGCAAGATACCGACGGTGATGGTGCGCTTTCCAAACGAGTCTCATGAATTATCGCGCTCGGGCCAGCCCTGGCACCGCGTTGAGCGACTACAACACATCCTCAGTTGGTTTGATCGCTGGTTGCTGGGCGTGCCGAAGCCTGAATATGAAATAGCGCAATAGTGCGTAATGTTTTTAGGTAAGACCAACTCTGTTGGTCGCTTCAAGCTTGAGAGGAGACTGAGAGCTACGACGAGTGCATTCTGCTTGCTGTTCGTGATTCTTCTCCACGCGTTGAGGTCTGTCCGGGTGATCAACTCCCCTCCTGGTCGACAAGGACAAGGCTTTTCGGCTATGTTTTCCGGCATGACCAGAAGGACATTTTGCGCTATAGGTCTGCTTTTCGCTTGCTCCGTAATCACCTCAGCCGCGCCGCAGACCATGCGACTTGACTATTACCACACCGGTAACGCGAAGCAGGAAATATTTAGTATCGACCGCGCTGTCATCGAGCCACTTCCCTGGCCCGGCGACATGGACCAAACGATCGACAATACAAATCTCGGCAAATACTTGTTTGAAGTTCGCGACGCGAAGACACAGCGACTGCTTTACTCGCGCGGCTTCGCTTCAATTTTCGGCGAGTGGGAGACGACCGACGAAGCCATCAACGTGATGCGCAGCTTTAGCGAGTCCTTGCGCTTCCCGGCGCCTGACGGCTCAGTAGACATACGGTTGAAGAAGCGTGACAAGCACAATGCCTGGATCGATCTCTGGTCGACTTCGCTCGATCCGCAGGGGATATTCGTGGATCGCTCCCGCCCGCCGGCACCCGCGCCGCTGATTGCGATCCAAAAGATGGGCGATCCGGCCACCAAGGTTGATTTTGTGATTCTCGGCGACGGCTACACTCGCGCCGAAACAAAAAAATTCGAGGCGGATGCCCGCCGGCTAACGGAAGTCTTGTTCTCCACCTCTCCATTCAAGGAACATCGCCGTGACTTTAACGTCTGGGCGCTTTGTCCACCGGCGAATGAGTCAGGAATCTCGCGACCTTCGACTGGTGTCTATCACGATTCGCCGCTGGGTACGACCTATGACGCTTTTGGCTCAGAGCGGTACGTGCTTTCCTTTGATAATCGCGCGCTACGCAAGGTAGCACAGTATGCACCTTACGAATTCATTGAGATTCTGGCCAACAATCGCACTTACGGCGGTGGCGGCATCTTTAATCTCTATAGCACGGTCGCCGCCGACAACGCTTTCGCTAATTACGTTTTTGTCCACGAGTTTGGCCACCACTTCGCCGGTCTGGCCGATGAGTACTACACGTCATCAGTCGCCTACGCAGCGGCGGCTGAGAGGGTGGAGCCCTGGGAGCCGAATGCCACTGCGCTATTAAGTGGCACGAGCGTCCCGCCCGCGGGCGACCCCAGGCAAGCTCAGGATGCGCGGGCTACTTTGAAATGGAAGGACCTGGTTTCTGCCGGCACTCCCATTCCCACACCCTGGAATAAAGAAACTTTTGAAGCGTACTCGCGCGAAATCCAAAAACGACGTGCTCAAATTCGCAAGGACAACCGTCCCGAAAGCGAGATGGAAGCCCTTTTTCGCGAAGAACTTGAACACGAGCAGTCGTTGTTCGCGAAAGAAAAGTATGCTGGTCACGTAGGCGCCTTCGAAGGCGCGATCTACGAAGCTAAGGGTTACTATCGACCGGAGGTCGATTGCATTATGTTTTCCCGCGCCGATCATTTTTGCGCCGTTTGTCGCCGGGCAATCGAAAAAATCATTGCACTCTACTCAAAGGGCTCAGGAGCGAACATCTCAGGCTAACCTCGTGAGGCTTGCGAGCATAAGAAATCCGTTTGCAGGCTCGTGCCCGTATATTCACGAGTAGAGGAGAGCCAATTAGCCATGTACAAGTATTTTGTTTGGATTTCAGCGATACTTCTTATGACGACTACATTTTCCTGCAGCCTTGCCAACGCTTCCGCAACCGTCATTCCGGACCCTGCTGTTCAGCTCCCGCTCGCAACGGTCCCCGGTCAAGAAACAGCCGTGCTCGCGGGCGGTTGCTTTTGGGGTATTGAAGCCGTCTTTGATCACGTGAAAGGTGTAACCAGCGCCAAATCAGGCTACTCGGGCGGGGCCGCGAGCACAGCCCAGTACGACAGGGTCAGCAGCGGCAGGACCGGGCATGCCGAAGCCGTCCAGGTCACCTTTGATCCGTCGCAAGTAAGCTACGGCCAACTGCTGAAGGTCTTTTTTTCCGTGGCCCATGATCCAACCGAACTGAACCGCCAGGGGCCTGACCATGGCACTCAATACCGCTCCGCGATTTTCTATGCCAATGAAGAACAGCGGCGCGTAGCGCTGGCCTATATAGACCAGTTGAACGAGGCGAAGGTCTTTCCGCGGCCAATAGTTACACAGGTCGTTCCGCTCGAGGCCTTTTACGAGGCGGAAAGCTATCATCAGGATTATCTGGCCCACCACCCTAACGAGCCGTACATCGTTATTAACGATTTGCCTAAGGTGGAGAATCTGCGCAAGCAGCTCCCTGAGTTGTACAAAACCAGGTAACAGAGCACTACAGGGCTCCGCTGCTGCTGTCGCCCTGACCGGATCGTCGCAAGGCCATCAGGCTTGCTGGCCCATCGCCGAGGCATCATGATCTGGGATCGCCTACCTACCATTCAGGCGCGTCGCGTTGTCCTCCGGAGGATCGAGGAGGAAGACGTCGACGCGCTGTATTCGATTTTCTCCAATCCCGATGTGATGCGGTACTGGAGTACCGAGCCGCTTGCCGACCGGGAGGCCGCCCTCGAACTGTTTCGTAGCATTAATGAAGGCTTCGAGCGACGCACCCTCTTGAAATGGGGTGTGGTGCGGCGCGCGGATAACCACCTCATGGGTACGGCAACCCTGGTCAATATCGAATTCACCCACCGGCGAGCGGAGGTTGGCTACGCGCTGGGCCGCGAGTACTGGGGCAATGGTTATATTCAGGAAGCTCTACACGCCTTGCTCGACTATTCCTTTGACACACTCAACCTGCATCGCATCGAAGCCGACGTCGATCCGCGCAATGCCGCTTCTATCCGCACTTTGGAGCGATTAGGGTTCGTTCGCGAAGGCTATCTGCGTGAGCGCTGGCAGGTAGGCGGAGGAATCTTCGACGGCTTGTTCTATGGCCTATTGCGCCCTGATTGGGAAAGGGCGCGCAGGGGCGAAGCGCGGGCCGATTATCCTGAGTCAGCTAGCTATTGACTTGCTGGTAAAGTTTGAGATAAAAAGCCGCGCAATCTACACCGCCCATGAGGGGGCGGTACGCTGGCCGTGATGATTGTCAGGCCGTCGCAGATAGTGGTGCGTCTAAACTTCGAGGATTCAATTAACGCGGTTAACCGCGACAAAATAAGAAGGAGACCTTAATGAAAACAGTAACGAAGTTGGCAGCAGTGGCGCTATTTGCAGCTACCACATTTTTTTCGGCAGCCGTAAATTCGCCAGCTCGAAATCTGTCTGGCCAGGAGACCCCAAGTGTTGATCGGCGCGAAAATCGGCAGTCGCGGCGCATTAGACACGGCGTGCGCAGCGGTTCCCTGACTCGACGCGAAACAAGGCATCTGGCCGCACAACAAGCCCGGATTCGGCGGCACGAACGACGAGTCAAAGCGGACGGCGTGGTGACGGCCCGCGAACGTGCAAGCCTGCAACGACAGGAGAATCGCGCCAGCCGGAACATCTATCGCAAGAAGCACAATAACCGAACTCGTTAGAACGGTTGGGTTACCTCTCCCCAGTCGCGAAAAAAATCAACGGAGGAGACGATGCAGAGAGTCTACAAGATATTCTTACTTGGCCTCTTGGTTTTTGGTCTGTTGGCGGTCGCTCAGCAAGGACATGCTCAGGGGACCGCCGGTGGCCGGTACTATACCAAGGCCGACGTCGAGCGCATCATCAAGCGCGTGGAAGAGAGCAGCGATTCTTTCCGCAAGGTGATGGATAAAACGCTCGACCGCAGCGCACTCGATGGGACCAACCGCGAAGACAACATTAACCAGCAGGTGAAGGAGTTGGAAAACGCGCTTGACAAGCTTCGCAAAGACTTCGATCGCGCCAACACCTGGGAAGAGACACGCGAGCAGGTTCAGCGTGTCATGAACGAAGCCGACGAGGTGAACGCCATCGTGCGACGAGGAAGGTGGCGCCGCGGCGGAGTGGTCAAGCGCGAGTGGGCCATGGTGCGATCTGACCTCAACAAGCTGGCGGGTGTTTACAACCTTCGTTTGCTGATTCCTTAAGAACGCTACTCGTTTCGGCCGCCGGAGGTTGTTGACCAACGGCAACGCGCTGGCGGCCGGCGCCAGGACTAAGCTCAATGACTCACCGAACAGCATTGGTCTGGCTTGTTTCGCTTGTCCTTTGTGTTGTCTGCGCCGGCAGCGTGCCCGCCCGGCCGGCAAATAGTCCGCAACCCGGGAATTCGATTCTATTCATCCGCCGGCAATACGCGATTATCAACAGGAACCAGGCGAAGTACCAGCGTGTTAAAAAAGAGCTGTCGGGTTTTTCCACTGAGGGTGGCGAGTTGACGGCCTATTTCGCTGGCCGCTCGATCATGAAAATCGTCGCCACCTATTACGGCGAATCCGGAAAGGCGCGGGAAGAGTATTATTACTGGGACGGCCAGTTGATTTTTGTCTTACGCAGAGAATTCGCCTACGACAAACCTCTGTCCGGAAAAGTCCTGCGCACGCGGGAACATCGCCTCTACTTTAACAAGCAGAAATTGATCAAATGGATCAGCGAAGATGGAAAGGACATTCCTCCAAACGAAACTGAATACCTGGAAGAACAAAACAAATATCTCCAGAGTTCAGCCGCATTCACGGAAGGCGCTCGCTCGTCGAACTCGAACATCACAGCGCCCGACTGAAACTCACTGAAGCTGACCGGCAAAGCATCCTGCGGCACCCAAATCCCCAAGAGGCAGTAACAGGCTCGCGCACGGTTGTACTCGCAGCGCTGGTCTGTCATACACTCAGGCGCGGACAGAAGAACGAGAAATGCCTGACTTGCTGGTAAATCTGCTGAAGCTCCCACCACTCGATCCCGTGCTCGACGAGATTGGGCGTGGAGAGATCACCGTGCGCCGGGCGCAGCCCTTTGAGATCACTCGCATTCGGTCCTTCATTGAACGAAACTTCAACCTCGCCTGGGCCGATGAGATAAGCGTGGGCCTGGCTGCGAAACCAGTTACTGTCTTCATCGCGATTCTGGAAAAGGAAGTGGTGGGCTTTGCCGCCTACGAATGTACACGGCGAGACTTCTTTGGTCCCATGGGAGTTTTGCCAAAAATGCAGGGGCGCGGCATCGGTCGAGCGCTTCTGCTGGCCTGCCTGTGGGGACTGCGCGAAATGGGTTATGTCTATGGCATTATCGGTGGCGTCGGGCCGGTAGAGTTTTACCAGAAAACGGTTGGAGCGGTCATGATTGCCGATAGTACTCCAGGAATTTACACCGATCTGCTGAAGTAATTGTCCGACAAGCTTCGGTCTCGCCAATGCGAGGAACCCCGACACCGCGCAGCGACGACCCATCGCTCGGCAAACGCCATGAACAAAGCGGAAGACCTACCCATTCAGAATGCCAGGCCCGTCTCAGCCCGGGTCCCCCCGGGCCCCAAAGGCCACCTCATACTCGGAGTGATGCCGGAGTTCAATAGCGATATCCTCGGATTCATCGAGCGACTCAAGGAATATGGCGACGTAGTGCGGGCGCGCTTCTTTTACGTCGATGCCTACTTCCTCTACGACCCGGACGACATCGAATACATCCTGTCGTCGAACGCGAAGAACTTCATCAAAGCGATGAGTTTGCGTTCAAACTTCTTCAGTCGTTTGCTCGGCAATGGCCTGGTAACCAGCGAAGGTGAATTCTGGCGGCGGCAACGCCGCCTGGCCCAACCAGCTTTTCATCGACAACGCATCAGCGCCTACGGCGAGGTCATGGTGGCCTACACCGAGCGACTGATGGCGTCCTGGTTGGAAGAGGAAACGCGAGACATCCACCGTGACATGATGCGGCTGACGCTCGAGATCGTCGCCAGAACTCTATTTAACGCCGACGTGTCGGGCGACGCCGACCGCGTCGGCAGGATACTGACGGAGATCGTTAAGCCTTTTGCCTCACAAGCAACTTTGAAGTGGATTCTCGACAATCGGCTGCCCACCCCCGCCCATCTTCGTTTTCATCGCTCAGTCAAACAAATTGACGAGATTGTCTACCGCATAATCGCCGAGCGACGGGCGAGCGGACGTGACGAGGGCGACCTGCTCTCAATGTTGTTGCAGGCCCAGGACGAAGACGGCAGCCAAATGACCGACTCGCAACTGCGAGATGAAGTGATGACCTTGTTTCTGGCTGGGCATGAGACGACCGCACTCGCCCTTTCCTGGTCGTGGTATTTGCTTGGCCTCAATCCGAAAACGGAACAAAAATTCCATGCGGAACTCGATCAGGTGCTGGCGGGCCGCAAGCCGACTTTCGCAGATTTGTCCAACCTGAAATATACGGAAAAAATCGTCAAGGAATCGATGCGTTTGTATCCGCCTGCCTTCGGAGTTGGCCGCGAAGCAATCAACGATTGCGGGATTGGCGGCTTTCGCATTCCCGCAAAAGCCCAGGTGTTTGCCTTTCAATGGGTGACGCAGCGGGATCCTCGCTACTTTGAAGAGCCCGACGAGTTTGATCCGGATCGCTGGACTGAGGAGTTGCTTGCCAAACTTCCAAAATACGCCTACTTCCCTTTTGGCGGTGGTCCGCGCGCCTGCATCGGCAACACGTTTGCGATGATGGAAATCGTTCTTGTGCTCGCCACCATCGGGCAGAAATTTCGCCTGAAGCTAACGACCGATCTCAAGGTTGAGATCCTGGCCGCGATGTCTTTGCGTCCGAAGGATGGAATTAGGGTCAGTTTGCAGAAACGCTGACTCCAAAGCCCCGGAACTCATTGACTATCCAGGATGCCAGGTATATCTTGCCAGCCAAGTAATTGAATCTTTAGCTCGCATCCAACCGTCTCGTGACGTGTCGTCCCGGTCATACTCGAGATGCCCAGTTATGACTGACTCCGCTGCACGGACCAATGGACCCATTCCTGACCCTTTTGAATTTCTTTTAGGAGGTAGAAAACCCCATGTCAAAGTTGTCCTTGAAAGTTCTGCCCGTTCTGGCGCTACTGGTCAGTTGCATAGTACTTCCCCTGCCGAAGGCCACCGCTCAACAGGGCGAGGGCGATCCGGCGGTACTGGCACGGATGCAGCAAATAAATGACTCGTTGCGATCGATGGGACTAAATGTTGCGGTTGAGGAAATCCATTTCATCACCATCGGACAGGGCAGACCGAGCAATCGCATCCATCAATCCGGGCTGCGCTGGGTTGCAAACGATCCCCGCCGCCTCGCGGATGGGGAGAACATAACCTACCTGGTGGATCAAAGTGACGGTGCGACCACCAGTGGCCTGAGTTCTGCGCAAACGGAAGCTGCGCTTGATTCAGCTTTGGCTACGTGGGACACGGATAAGTGTCTCAAAAAAGTTGATATCGTTAAGCGTGCTGATTCCGGTGCCGACCCTGACATCTTCGACTTCTTTTTCGGGTTTGGCGGTCTTGGAAACCCGTTTTTGGCAGACGTAGTGGAAGCCGGCTGGCTGCCCAAAGCGTATTTTGACGCGGTCGGCGGACCGGGTGGCGGTAATGGCATTCTTGCGTTCTCGGTTAGTTTTATCTTTGTCGATGGCAGCGGAAATCCAACTGACATCAATGGTGATAACTACCTCGACACTGCTTTGAACGAGGTCTACTACAACGACAACTTCGGCAGCCCGGGTCCCCGGCTGGGAAATCCCTGGGGGATAAATATTGGGCTACCTGGAATTGATGTTGAGACAGTGGGCTTGCACGAGAATGGGCACTCGCTGGGTCTCGGACACTTTGGCCCACCTCCCAATGCGGTGATGAATCCAATCTATGCCGGGATTCGGCAAGCTCCCCTGGCAACCGACGCTGCGGGAATGTGTGCGGTTTGGGCTTCGTGGCCCAAGTAGTTTCTGGGTTCCATTTATAGAGAAAGGGCTGGCACCGATTGCCAGCCTTTCTTTTAATCTGACTGGCTCCTATTTCCCTGGGCCCAGACCTTAGCGGGCGGGATCACCAGGTCGCGCTCTTGACATCCCTTCACCTGGCGCAGTCAAGCGCTGGCAAGCTGCCGGATTCCTGGGTGTTACTTGCGGGATGAGGCAAAAAAGCGCTACTGAAGCAGGCGCGAAAAGCAAGACCATTCTGATAGCGTGAGGGTTTCCGCCCGGCGTTGCAGGTCGATCCCGGCTTCGCACAGAACAATGCTCGCCCCTCCGTGCCTTTTGATTAATTCCTGCAATGCCTCTGGAGCGTTTCGGAGGTTATTCAAAATCGTCTTTCGTTTCTGAGCGAAGCCGGCGCTGACAATGCCGCGGAAAAGTGCTTCATTAACTGTCTCAAGTCGGACCGCCGGCCGGACCCGCAAACGAATTACGCTGCTCCAAACCTTCGGCGCCGGGCGAAAAGCTCCAGGGGCGACGTCGAAAAGTTTTTCTGTTTCACAATACGCCTCAACAAGTACGCTCAGGTAGCCGCGCTCGGGTGAACCGGCGGCGGCTGTGATGCGCTCAACCACTTCGCGCTGCAGCATCAAAACCATTTCCGTAATGCAGGAGCGCTGCTCGATCAGCCGTTGCAGGATGGCTGTGGAAATATTGTAAGGAAGGTTGGCCACTACTCGAGCCTGGGTCGCCGGTCGTATTATGTCGCAGAAATCCGTGACCAGCGCATCGCCCTGAACCAGGGTAAAATTAGCGAACGAACTATACTTCTCGACCAGAGCCGGCCCGAGATGTCGATCAAATTCAATCGCAACCACGCTCCCGGCCTCATTGACCAGGCGCGTTGTCAGCGCTCCTTTTCCCGGTCCGATTTCCACGATTGTCTCGTCCCGATGGGGACTGAGCGCATTGATAATTCGATCAACTACCCCGCCGCTTACGAGAAAATTCTGCCCCAGGCGTTTGGAAGGATGAAGGATGAAGGATGAAGGATGAATCGGCGGACTGGGAGAAGCGGGGACACGGGGACTGGGAGACGCGGGGACACCTGGCGTATGTTTTGGCCCTGGGACCGCACGCTTCCAGCGTGCCGACGTTGGCCCTCTTTCTCTCAAGCTCTCCGTGTCGCCCCGTTTACGCGTCGGTGGTTTCCCTTCATCCTTCATCCTTCATCCTTGCTCTTCGGATACCCAGTGATCTCAAAGTCGGAACCGCGTTGTATGATCTCGACGTCCTTAAGGCGCAGCGCCTCAGCCATTCTCCCCGCGCCAACACCTCCCACAGCCGCGGGTGCTTCGTGTCCACCAATGATGAGCGGCGCAACAAAGAACGTCACCTTGTTAACCATACCCGCATCGATAAAAGCTCCGGCAATACCGGCCCCGCCCTCAACCAACACGCTCTGTATGGAGCGCCGGCCCAGTTCCTCAAGTACTGCCCGGAGATCTCGCCCGCCGCTTTGGTCGCGTACAACCTCAAGCCCCTGCGCCTCGAGCGAAGCGATACGAGATTGATTTGCACCTGATCCGGCGAACAACAGCACTGGTGATTCTTGCGTTGTGCGGGCCAATTGTGAATCAGAGCTTGTTTGCAGGTGCTCATCGAGGACGATGCGAACGAGCGGACGTCGCCGCGTCGCGCCCGAACGATCGCTCAGCAAGGGATCGTCAACGAATACCGTTCCGGCACCAACCATAATTGCATCGCTCTCATGCCGAAATTGGTGCGCCCGTGCGCGCGACTGCTCACCAGCAATCCAACGGGAGTCACCGGTTCTGGTGGCGATCTTTCCATCTAAGGAAACAGCCAGTTTCAGATGAACAAATGGGCGGCCGGTGCGCATGAAATGTAGATACTTTTCGTTGAGGCGGAGGGCTTCAGCCGCCATGAGACCAACGGTGACTTCAATGCCAGCCGCACGCAGATGGGCCAAGCCCTTGCCGGAAACTTCCGGATTGGGATCGTCAATTGGCGCCACGACCCTTCTTATTCCCGCAGCTATCAGTGCGTTGGTGCAAGGCGGGGTGCGGCCATGGTGCGCGTGTGGCTCCAGCGAGACATAGGCTGTTGCGCCTCTCGCCAGTTCTCCAGCCTGCTCGAGCGCCAGAGTTTCCGCATGGCGAATGCGATCAAAAATATAAAACCCTTCGCCGACAGTCTTTTGTTCATGGTCGGCGATGACGCATCCCACGAGAGGCCCTGGGCTGACCATCCCCACGCCCTCAGCGGCCAACTCGAGCGCGCGCTTCATCATTTGAAGGTCCGTGGCGCTGTTTTCAGCGGCCTCATCGATAGAGGTGGTTGCTGTCTCTGGCATTGAAGATTCGGAGCCGATTTGCCCGTTTGCTACCGGTTTAGCCTGACTTTACCCGAACAGTCCGTTTACATATTGCTCAGGATCGAAAACCACCAGGTCATCAACCTGCTCGCCGATGCCCACGTAGCGAATCGGAAGATTCAATTCGCGGGCAATCGCAACCGCGATGCCTCCCTTGGCCGTGCCGTCGAGCTTCGTCAGCACGATGCCCGTTACACCTGCGACTTTCAAGAACTGTCGCGCTTGTTCCAGTCCGTTCTGACCGGTCACTGCGTCCACGACAAGCAGCGTTTCGTGAGGCGCACTCTCTACTTCGCGAGCTGCCACGCGCTTCATCTTTTCCAATTCCGACATCAGGTTGGACTTTGTGTGCAGGCGCCCTGCTGTGTCGACTATCAGAACATCCGAGCCACGCGCCTTCGCTGCCTTAAGCGAATCAAACAGGACCGCTGCCGGGTCGGTTCCCTGCTTCTGTTGAATGAGCGGCACCCCGGTGCGCTCGGCCCAAATTGCGAGTTGGTCAGATGCGGCGGCGCGAAAGGTGTCTGCCGCGCAAATCAGGACGTCGTTGCCTTCGGCCTTGATGCGCTGCGCCAGTTTGCCGATAGTAGTCGTCTTGCCCACGCCGTTGACGCCCACAATCATCATTACATAAGGCGTAACGTTGTCTGGAACGCTGGTTTCAGAGGCAATTCCCTGTGCTTCCGAAGCGCGCAGGATCTTGAGCAGTTCATCCTTAATCGCCTGCTTGAGGGCCGCCAGATCGTTGATCGATTTGCGCGCAATGCCGCGGCGTACGTTGTCGAGAATTTCCAGTGTGGTGGTAACACCAATGTCGGTCGCGATCAAGGCTTCTTCTAATTCATTAAGCAGTTCCTCATCGATCTGCTTTCTTCCCTGAAACACCGCGTCCAGTTTTTCAGATAGCGATTCTCGCGTCGCGGCCACGGCGCGCCGAAAGCGGGCTGAGAATTCCTGCTCCAGCGCCGCCTCCTGCGCCTGGAGTTCCGCCATAGAAAGATTTAGTCCCAGGACCGAGGTCTGGAAGGGCGACCGGACTGGGGCACCTTTAGGTGCCGGCGGTTCAGGTCTAAACGCCCGTTCGGCAACCGGAGCTTTCACAACAACTGTAGAAGCCGGTGCTGCCGTAGGAACGGGGGCCTGATCGGCCGGAGGCGGGGGCGATGGAATCTCGATGATTGGCGCCTCTTTCTCGGCCTCAGGGGGCGCCGCTGCGGTCCGAGGCTCGTTTAAGCCGAGTGAGACAAATTGATCCTTGCTCTTTCGTTTCCAGAAAAGTCCCATATATGGTTCATCAGGCCCTACGGTTGTTGACTCAGCTCCGATTGAAAGCGTTGATTATAAGCAGAACAACCGCGTCCCCACAAAAAGGGGCGCGGTCGTAATGTCTCAAACGGAAACCTGGCTGGGATCCTGAAGCTACCGGAAAATGACGCGCCTGTTCCGGCGTGCCATCTGGACTGGAGTTGGGCTGTCAGTCTGTTACGACACCAAAACTTTCTCCGTGGGAGCCGAAACTGGCGACGGCGCAGGTGATGACACAGCATCCGCGGTTGGCTTGGCCGGTCGTTTCAAACGCACTGAACCAGGACGTATCTGGCCTTCTTCGCAGGCTGCAGCAAAGGCGGCGACCACACGGGCGTCATAACGTGTGCCGACGAAGCTCTTAATGCGTTCGACAGCGGCCTCGAACTTAAGCGCCTGCTGATAGGGACGATCTGTAGTCATCGCGTCGAAGGTGTCGGCTACCGACACAATCCGCGCCATGAGCGGAATCTCCTCCCCCTTTAGTCCCTGCGGGTACCCCTCGCCATTGATCATTTCATGGTGCATATACATGCCGGGCAGAAATTCCCTCATCGCCGGAATCTGCGACATTATCTTGTAACCCTTTTGCGGATGCTGCTTCATGATTTCAAATTCGTCATCGGTCAGGGCGGACGGCTTCTTGAGGATGCCATCGTCGATCCCAATCTTTCCGACATCGTGCAAAACAGCGGAGATTCTGATTTTTTCAACTTCATCATCAGACAAGCCGAGGCGTTGGGCGATCGCCATCGAGAAACGCGCGACCCGCTCGGAATGGCCGCGCGTATACGGATCCTTGCCGTCGATCGCCGCCGCGAGGCTCTTGACTGTGCCAAGGAACAGCGCGCGGTTTTCCGTCACCGAAGCCTGCAGTTCCTTGATGTAACTTTCGATCCTATCGGTCATCAAGTTGAATGATTGACCCAGGTCTCCCAACTCTGTGTGGCTGCGCACGTCGATGCGCTGAGAGAAATCGCCAGAGGCGATGCGATGAGCGCCCGCCGCCAGCTGCTGCACTGGCTGCGTTAACTTCCTGGCAAAAAAGAAGCCCAGCACGATTGTCAAGACAGAGACAACCAGGCTTATCCAGAAAGTCTGGCGCCGCATGTCGGTCACGGAAGCCAGCGCCGCTGACTCGTCCTGAATGGCGATGACGCCGAGGCGTGAATTCTTATCCAGTTCGGCCGTAGCATATGAGCCCAGCATTTCCACTTTATGGCCATCGCGCACGGCAACGAATGGTGCCAGTGCAGACTGTACCTGGGCTCCGGTTTCCTGCCAATCCTGGACCACCTTAAGGTCGGTCATAGGCTTTTCCGAAAAAGCGATGGCTGGATCAGGATGGGCCACAGCACGGCCATTTTGATCGACAACAAAAACCACCGGCAGTCCTGCCTCCAACATCTGACGCTCGCTCTTGGGCGTGACCTGATGGACTGCTTTGAAAACCTCCTGGAAGGAAACAATGGCTACCACGGCTCCAACCACATCGTTATTGTATGGGCCGCCCATAATCGGAGCGGCGACCGTTAGACCCATCTCCTGTCCCGAACGAATGATCTGGGGCCGGCTGACAACCAGTCCCCGCCCGCTCATTCTGGCCAGGACATCTGCGACCCGCTCGTCTACTTCTTCACGCTTGATGATGTCGGGCTGGAAGGCACGGCGCAGCTCGCCGTCCACCGGCCAGATTGCAAGGGCGATCAGGTTTGGGTCATCTTGAAGAACCCTTTGCAATCTCAACTCATAACCCTGCTCATTCAGCGTCTTGATGCCGCCCGCTATTTCAAAGGCGCGCGCGAGTCCCGAAACGACGTCCCGATAGCGCTGCCCGTACAGTTCGATTTGCCTGGCTTTGTCCTGCACGAGTTGCGCTTGATACCGCCCTTCGACTGAACGCAATTGGTCCCCACTGCGACTGGACAAGAGCATCCCCGCCAAAGCCAGCGGGAGGAGGCCGACCAGGAGCAGGACTCCCAAAACGATGTAGAGAAGGCGTATTCGCCTCGATTGCTCAGACATTAAGGTGATAGATTCGTTCCAAGGTGCAGCCGGCAGGTGCGCTGGGGGCAGGTCGTCGCCAGGGAGGATCCGAGGCTCCGATACCGCAAAGCCATATTATCGGCGCCAAAGTACCCTGTCAACGTGTTTTGCCTTCTTTGAACATGGTGGGCCGGGCCCAGAGGGTGGAATTCACGGTATATTTGAGGGGCAGGGCAAGCGTGAAGGAGGTTTGGACCCGCCTTTAACCGATCGTTCGGCTCTTGGATTTAGTAGACTTATGACGCGAACAGTGCGTCTAAGTTAGCGGCGGCAGTAGTAAAAGCGCCTGCTTTCAGGGATGAACGGAAGGAAAACAGGACTAGCGTAGCGAGGATGGAAACGGCTACGAGTGACGAGCAAATCGTAGAGCTGGCACTGACCGGAGATGCGGACGCTTTCGGCGAAATTGTTCGTCGTTGGGAGCGGCGCATCTTTGCGCTTGCTTTCGGAATGCTGGGCCGCGAGGAGGAAGCGCGCGATGCGACGCAGGAGACATTTATGTCCGCGTTTCGCAACCTGCGTGCCTTTCGTGGGGACGCAAAGGTTTCTTCGTGGTTGCATCGAATCGCGATAAACCAATGCATCACGCGCCAGCGACGGGCCAAGGTGCGAAGCGAAGCACCGCTCGAAGACGAAACGGAAAAAGACGCCGGCAGCTTTGCCACTCCCATTGAAGTTTCGCCGGCCCACGTGGTTGAAAGCAGGCAAAGGCGTTTGGCAGTGCGACTCGCGGTTAACAGCCTGCCACCTGAGTTACGCCAGGTGATCGTGATGAAGGAATTTGAAGAGCTGACTTTTAGGGAGATAGCCGATGTACTCGGATTGCCACTGAGCACAGTCAAGAGCCGCTTGTACACCGGCCTGCGCCAACTGCAGCTGAGGTTGCAGAAGTTCGGCAACAGTGCTGCCTGACAGAGGCAGATGGAGTCAAGATGGAAGAGATAAGAGAGAACCCCTGTGGTCGCAACGACGACTTGGTTGCGTTTGTCTATCAGGAACTGGACGAGCAAGGTGTTCGCGATTTCCAGCGACACATGCACGCGTGCGTTCGGTGCGCTGCTGAGGTCGCAGACTTTGGTCACATCCGAGAGTCGATCATATCCTGGCGCGATGCCTCTTTGGGAACCGACTGGGCGGCGGGCACCGGCAATCGATTGTTGGAGTATGGCCCGGCAACGGTTGCTGTCAGGCGGCCTTCAGCCCTGGTCGCCATTCGTGAATTCTTCACACTCTCGCCAGTGTGGCTGAAGGGAGCGACCGCCTTAGCGTCGCTGTTGTTCTGTCTCTGTGCGGTACTGGCCGTCGCCTACCTGAATCAGCGTATTTCGCCGGTGGGCCAATCACTTGCCGGCAAAGTTTATTCGCAGGAGCAACTCGATGCTGAAATAGCGAAGGCAGTATTGGTTAAGACCGAAGAACTCAAAGGCCAGCAGGCTCGAGACCTGGCGACAGCTAGAGGATCCGGAAATGATTCAGTCCAAAACGCGGCCCAGCAGCCCCCAAGCACTCGCAGCCGGCAGCGGCAAACAAATTATGCAGCCGTAGAAACAAGACTGCGAAAACCCTTGACGCGACTGGAACGTCAGGAGTTGGCGGCGGATCTGGGTCTATTGGGTTCGTCCGATGACGACGATTTGGATCTGGCCACTGATAGGATTACTCGGGAACCTTAAGAAGGCATCAGTCATTCGTTTGCTGACTGACCCGCCTCGAGAGTTGAGGTAATTATGAAGCACATTAAGAACAGAAACATGTGGCCGCTGCTGTTGCTTGCGTTTGGCCTGGTCCCGGCCTTTTCGGGATCGACACAGGCCTTCGCCAGCGCGTTTGCTCAGCAGCCGCAGGAAACGGCTGCGCCAACGGCCGCTGCCCCCCAGGATCCGATTGCCCAACTCAATCTCAGCCCCGAGCAGCGCCAGCAAATACGAGCGATTCGCGAACAGAGTAAAGAAGAGCGAGCGTTGATTACCCGCCGGCTCCGCGAGACCCAGTCCGGATTGGATCAGGCGCTGGATTCCGAGAACCCCAGTGAGGCAATAATCGAACAACGCGCCCGAGAAGCAGGTGAAGCCCAGGCTGCCTCGATTCGGCTGCGGGCCTTGACGGAAACCAGGATTCGCCGCGTTCTGACAGCAGAACAGGTCAAGACCTTGCGCCAGCTGCGAGTTCAGGCCGAGCTATGGAGACGAGAACAACGGCTCGAGAACCGCGCCGAAATCTTTCGCAGCCGCGCCGTAAATGGCCGCCTACCACCCAATCAGCGCAACAGTATGGCGCCCGGCATCCGGCGAGGGAACTTGTTGCGCCGCCCCAGGCCGTGATGAAATTAATGGTTCCTGGTGGGTAGCTCCAGTTTAGCTGACCTTGTAGCTTGTAAGCCTTTTCAGGGGATTTCTGGTTTCAGAGCGCCAGGCGATCACGTTACAAAAGAACCAGGCGCGCCAGTCGCCCGGTACGAAAACCAGATACAAACAACTAACGACAGGGCGAAATTTCGCAGCGGCCAGTCTTCCGCCTCCGCGTCCTCATGCAAATTGCGCTTGACGCAACAAGCTCGTTTTGCGCATGATAAGCCGCTCTTTCAAACGCAGCCAGATAAAGACGCTTCAGCAAGCAAGTTACGGATCAAGAACACTAATTAGTGCGACTAAACCGGTAGCTGGCTGACGGCAAGTCTCGCCTAACTCAAGCATGAACATCGTTGCGCGCGGTGTATTGGAACTGCAGGAGACGACCATCTTGGCGGCACGCGCCATAGCTGGTGTTTTCAAGCGTCCCCGCTACATTCCGGAATTGATCGCGCAGATGGATGCGATTGGCGTCGGCTCTCTGACAATCATCGTACTCACCGGATTTTTTACGGGTGGCGTCCTGACGGTGCAAACATTTCCCACCCTGAAGACCTATGGAGCTCAGGATCAAACTGGTTACCTGGTCGCGATTTCCCTGGTGCGCGAGCTGGGTCCCGTCCTGTGCGCTTTGATGGTAACCGGGCGGGTCGGCTCGGCCATCTCGGCGGAACTGGGTTCGATGGTCGTTTCGCAACAGATCGATGCGATGCGGGCACTCGGGACAGATCCAATACGCAAGCTGGTCGCACCCCGATTATTTGCCTTGATTATTTCCCTGCCACTGCTGACAGTGATCGCCGATATGCTGGGCATCGGCGGCGGTTGGGTGACAGCAACAGCGCTCTACGGTATTCCTTCCAGCGTTTTTATCAACTCCGTCCGCGATGGCATCACTTCGGACGACCTCATAGGTGGCATGGTAAAACCGCTGGTCTTTGCCTTTATCATAGGAACCGTGGCCTGTCGCCAGGGGCTGGGCACAGAGGGTGGTACTGTCGGTGTCGGACGTTCAACCACGCGAGCGGTAGTTACCGCTTCAATCATCGTGATCATTGCCGATTACTTCCTCGCTAAAGCGCTTCAGGTTATTCTAGGTACCACGTAAAAACTTCGGCCTTAGGTGACCTTTATGTCTTCTCGTTTAACTTCCAGAGAGCATCAGCATGGTCAGGTCAGTCCAGCCGCCGCCGACTCTACATTTCATGAGATCGATGATCGCGACCGGGCAATCCCAGCCATTGAATTCCGTGATGTCCACCTCGCCTTTGACGAACGCACGATTCTGAATGGCCTCAGTTTCAAGGTCATGAAGGGTGAAACAAAGATAATCCTGGGAGGATCAGGCGGCGGAAAATCTACCATCATCAAGCTTGTATTGGGCCTTTTGAAACCTGACGCCGGCCAGGTACTGGTCGATGGGGAGGATGTTACGCACTATAACGAACTCGAGATGATGAAGGTGCGTAAGAAGATTGGCATGGTCTTTCAGGAAGGCGCGCTCTTTGACTCGCTTTCGGTTTATGACAACGTGGCCTACCGCCTGCACGAGCAGAATGTTCCGGAAGACGAAGTCGAAAAGGAAGTGAGACGCATGCTCCGATTCGTCAACCTGGAAGACGCCATCGACAAGATGCCGGCGGAACTCTCGGGCGGGATGAGACGGCGCGTGGGTATAGCGCGGGCGTTGATTGGCGATCCGAAGATCGTGCTTTTTGACGAACCCACCGCCGGCCTCGATCCGCCGACCGCGCGAACTATCTGCGAACTGGCGATGAAATTGCGAGATCTGGAAGACGTTTCATCAATCTTCGTCACGCACGAAATGAACAACCTCGATTATCTCTGCTCCGAAT
>Ga0209683_10000091_pt1 | contig 31779 bp, 25 predicted proteins | sample DOMMetBare2Fresh_FD_187474 | JGI IMG/M metagenome (GOLD analysis project Ga0209683, IMG submission 187474) | Wetland sediment microbial communities from St. Louis River estuary, USA, under dissolved organic matter induced mercury methylation -... | ecosystem: Environmental > Aquatic >... | reverse complement strand
AGCCGACGATCCGGGTGACCTGCATCACCCATCGCAACGATCCGATCCTGCGCGGCACCATCGAGGGCTGCATGCCGGGCAGCTATTCGGAGAACGCGATGATCTCATCGATCTTCCGCTCTTCGATGGCGTGGAACGTGCTCGATCGCGCGGGCGTTCCCGGCATCACCGACGTGTGGGGACCGCCGGTGCAGGCCGGGGTCAATCTCAATATCCGGATGAAGCAGTCCTATCGCGGGCAGGCCAAGCAGGCCGCGAATGCGCTGTGGGGAAGCTCGGCCGCGCATGTGCGCTATAAGCACGTCACCGTCGTCGACGACGATATCGACATTCATGACTATGCGGCGGTCGACTGGGCGATTGCCTATCGGGTGAACGCCGGCGAGAACGACATCGTCATCATGCCGGCAACCTTCGGGCTCGGGCTCGATCCGTCGACCCGCAAGCGCGACCGCAACCCGACGCTGTTCGGCACTGGCAAGTGGAACCGCGTGCTGATCGATGCCACCATCAACCTCGACTACGATCCCGACCCTGAGTTCGGTGGCGAGCGCTATCCGCCCACGGCGTGGCCGACGCGGGAAGACGAGGAGGCCGCGCGCAAGCGTTGGCGCGAGCTTGGCCTCGACAAGCTGAAACGAGATTAAGATCGCATGAGCACCCACTCCATCAGCCTCATGGTGAGGAGCGACCGAAGGTCGCGTCTCGAACCATGGCCACAAGCTCCGAGCGCGGCCATCCTTCGAGACGGCGGCTTCGCCGCCTCCTCAGGATGAGGCAGAATTGAGGGGAACGCCGTGAGTGAAGAGAACATCACATTTGCATCCGCCGGATTGAAGCTGTCCGGCAACGTGCGCGTGCCGGACGGCCTCAAGCCGGGTGAAAGGCGCGCGGCCTTCCTGGTGCTGCATGGCTTCGGCAGCAACAAGGATTCCTCCAACGTGATGGCACCCACCAAGGTGCTGAGCGAGATTGGCTATGTCACGTTGCGTTTCAGCATGCGCGGTTGCGGCGACAGCGAGGGCGAATTCGGCCGGGTGATCTGCCTCGAGCAGGTCGAGGACACCCGCAACGCCCTGACCTTTCTGGCGAGCCATCCGGCGGTCGATCCCAAGCGCATCGCGGTCGTCGGCTCGAGCTTCGGCGGCGCGGTCGCGGTCTATGCCGGCGGGGTCGACGAGCGCGTGGCGGCCGTCATCTCGAACGGCGGCTGGGGCGACGGCGAGCGCAAGTTTCGCGGCCAGCACAAGAGCCCGCAGGAGTGGGCGCGCTTCAGCAAGATGCTGGAGGACGGCCGTGCCCATCGCGCCAAGACCGGCCGGTCGCTGATGGTGCCGCGCTATGACATCGTGCCGATCCCGCCGCATCTGCGGACTAATCTCGCCAAGAACTCGATCGAGATGTTCCCGGCCGAGACCGCCCAGAGCATGTTGGATTTCCGCGCCGACGACGTGGTCGGCAGGATCGCGCCGCGGCCCCTGCTGTTGATCCACGCCGCCAACGATTCAGTGACCCCGACCGAGCAGTCGATCGAGCTGTTCAAGCGCGCCGGCCAGCCGGCCGAGCTGCACCTGTTCAGCGAGGTCGACCACTTCCTGTTCGGAGAGGACAACGCCCGGGTGTGGGGCGTTATGCGCGATTGGCTTGGCAAGTACTTTCCGGCAAGGGTGTAGGCCCACCGTAACGGGAGCTAGCCGTGACCGGAGCCTTTAGTCGGACCGCAGTTCTGGCGCTGAGCATCTTCGGCGCCGCGTGCCTCGCGCGCGCCCAGGACTTTCCCTCACGCGCCATCAAGATCATCGTGCCGAACCCGCCCGGCGGCGCCGGCGATATCGGGGCGCGACTGGTCAGCCAGAAGCTCAACGAGGTGTTCCGCCAGTCGGTCGTGGTCGAGAACCAGGCCGGCGCCTCAGGCGCCATCGGCATGACCAATCTCAAGCGCGCCGCGCCCGACGGTCACACGATCGGGGTGGTGCTGTCGCTGTCGCAGACCATCGACCGCGTGCAGAACAAGACCGCCTCGTTCGACATCGCCACCGATTTCACCCCGATCACCGCCATTGCCAACAATCCGGCGGGCCTCCTGGTCAATTCGCAGATCGCGGCCCGTTCGATGGCCGAGTTCATTGCGGAGGTGCGGGCGAAGCCCGGCACGACCTCCTATGGCAGCGCCGGCATCGGGACCGCGCATCACCTTTATGGCCAGGTGCTCAACAAGGTCGCCGGCATCGAGCTCGTCAACGTCCCGTATCGCGGTGTCGCCCCGGCGCTCAACGACCTCTTGGGCGGCCACGTCCCGGTGGCGATTGTGAGTCTCGCGACCGCGCTGCCGCACGTCCAGAGCGGCCGCGTGCGGCTGCTGACCGTGTTCGACACCAAGCGCTACGCCAAGGCACCCGACGTTCCGACGATCACCGAGGTCCTGCCGGCCTATCAGCCTGGGCGGGCCTGGGTCGGTTTCCTGGGCCCTCGCGACCTGCCGCAGCCGATCACCACCAGGCTTCACGATGAGATCGTCCGGATCCTGAAGTCACCGGAATCCTTAAATGTGCTGGGGGAAAATGGCCTTGAGGTGATCGGCAACCAGCCCTCCGAGTTCGCCGTCATGATTCGCGAGGATGCGCGGATATGGGACGAAGCGGCCGCGATCGCGGGCCTGTTGCCGCCGAAGTGAGGCCGGCACCCCCGGACGGCTCGGGGCCTGGGCCGGCGGCTTCCGGCGGCATAGGGTATCGGCGGGCATATTGTGGAGAGCGGCCGTCGGGCCTATTTATAACCTTCAGGACCCCGGAGAGCCGATGCCCGAGATTGCCGCCACGCCCGCCCTGTCGCGCCCGCTTGTGATCCTCGCGGGAGTAGGGGGCTTGCTGCTGGCCGGCACGCTGGCGCTTTGGCTCCATTACGGCACCGCGGTGTTCTACGAAATGGTCGTGGCGGGGCTGGCGCTGTGCCTGTAGTTGCGCCCGCCATGGCTCCGCGCCACGTTCGCCTCATCCTCATGCTCGGCGCCTTCCTGGCCGGTCTGGTTCTGTGCGGCGCGATTATCCTGTTGGCGACCGGCCCGTTTTCGACGCCGAGCGGTCCCCAGGTCGCGGCCATCGGCGGGCCATTCCGGCTCATCAATCAGGATGGACAAACGGTCACCGATCAGGACTTCAGGGGCCGGCCGTTCCTGGCCTTCTTTGGATTTACTCACTGCCCGGAGATTTGTCCGACCACCCTGTTCGAGGTGTCGGAAATCCTGCGCAATCTCGGTCCGGACGGCGATCGCGTGCGCGCGATGTTCATCACCGTCGATCCCGAGCGCGACACGCCTGCGGCACTCAAGGAATACCTATCGAGCTTCGATCCACGGCTGGCGGGCCTGACGGGCGAGCCTGAGGCCATCGCGGCGGTGGCAAAGAGCTACCGCGCCATCTTCCGTAAGGTGCCGCTCGAACAGGGCGGCTACACCATGGACCATACCGCCATCGTCTATTTGATGGACAAGCAGGGCCGGTTTGTCGCGCCTTTCAGCCTCAAGCGGACGACCCAAGCGTCGGTCGCCGAGCTGCGCAAGCATCTCTAGTGCCGCCGATTTGAAGTTCCTGCACCACCTGCAGCAAACTCTGTCAGGAGCTTCAAATCGAAAAGCGGCACTAGAATCGAGAGTTGCTAGTGCCCCTTTGTTTCCGAAAACTTGAACGGGAGGAGTGTGCCAATACCGACGCTCGCTTGGTATTTTTTGGTCTGAAGTTCCTATACGCGCTTGCAGAGTCAGTGGTAGGAACTGAGGTTCGGGCACCCGCATGACGGGTGGTGCCGCCGGACAGCCGACGAATGGGACTGCGCGATGGCCAGGCAACAGAAGGAGGAGTTCTGATGCGTAGAGGCCGCCACCGCAATGGCGATGTGATCGAGGCTGAGGCCGGAGGCGAACCTGCGCCTTCCGGGATGACCAACATACCGACGGACCTGCTGCGCACCTTCGTCGCCATTTGTGAGCTGGGCAGCTTCACCAGGGCCGCCAATCTATTCGAGCTCACCCAGCCGGCGGTGAGCGCCCATATGCGCCGGCTCGAATCCCTGATCGGTGCCGACCTGATCGAGAAAAGCCTCTCCGGCGTCACCCTCACCGAATGCGGGACGGAAGTGCTGCGCTATGCGCGGCGCATGCTCGCGATCAACGATCAGATCGTCAGCGGGGGCGGCCTGCAGGCGCAGGCGCAGGTGGTTCGAATTGGCATTCCAAATCTGTACGCCCCGACAGTGCTCGCGCCAATCCTGGGAGCAAGGGCGACTTTTGGCGGCGATTACCGTCTGCAGGTACGCTGCGATCATTCGCGCGGCCTGCTCCGCAGCGTGCGCTCCGGCTATCTCGAAGTGGCCGCCCTTTTTGCCAGCGAATCCGACCTCGACGGCGCACTGGCGCACTGGGCCGAGGACCTGGTCTGGGTGAAGTCTCCCGACTTTGTGCTCAAACCCGATGAGCCAGTTCCACTGGTCAGCTCGCCCAACCTGCTGCTGCCGGACCGCGCCGGCATGGCCGTGCTCGAGCAGGCCAACCGTCGCTACGAGATCGTCTTCACCGCGTTTGACACACTGGCGCGCCGCGCCGCCGCCGAAGCGGGGCTCGGCTACTTTGCACTGCCCCGGTCGGTGGTCACGGAGCCGCTGGTGATCGAAGCCCCCGGTGTGCTGCCCGATCTGCCGCAGGTCACCATGGGCATTGTCGCGCGCGATGATCTTGATACCACCACGTTGGCACCGCTTATTGCCACGATCCAGAGCGTCTTCACCCGCTCGTCCTAGTGCCCCGTTTCCGAAGTTCGTGATACACCTCAGCACACTCTGACACGAACTTTGGAAACAGAGGGGCACTAGCAACTCTATGATTCTAGTGCCGCTTTTCGATTTGAAGTTCCTAACAGAGTGTGCTGCAGATGGTGTAAGAACTTCAAATCGGCGGCACTAGAGGGAGATCCCATGGAACGCGCGGCCAGAGTTGCGTTTGCGGTGGCGTTGTCGGGGCTGATGCTGGGCAGTGCGAGCGCCCTCGCGCAGGACGTGTCCAGCTACCCGATTGCGGGCCGCACCCTGCGGCTGATCACCCCGCACGGGGCGGGGTCCGGCGCCGACATTCTGTCACGCCTCATTGCGCCGAAACTTGCCGAGCGCTGGAAGCTGACGGCGGTCACCGACAACCGCACCGGCGCCAGCGGTGACATCGGAATTGTTGCGGCCGCGGGTGCGGAGCCGGATGGCTATACGCTTCTGTGCGTCGCCACCGTGTTCACGATCAATCCATTCATGAAGAAGCATCCGCCCTATGACGCGGAAAAGAGCTTTGCGCCGGTATCGCTTCTGGCGACGAGTGTGCTGTCGCTTCTCACCGCGCCAAGCCTGCCGGCCAAGACGTTCCCTGAATTTGTCGCCCTCGCTCGACAACAGCCGGGCAAGATGAACTATGCGTCGAGCGGGATCGGCTCACCGCAGTTCGTCACCATGGAGTTGCTCAAGCTCGAGGCCAAGATCAATTTGGTGCATGTGCCGTACAAGGACGCACCCAGCATGTTCCGCGGCATGCTGACCGGAGAGGTGCAGGCTCAGATTCAACCGTTGCAGACCGCGGCGCCCCAGGTTGCGAACGGCAATGCCCGCATGGTGGCGGTGATGAGCCCGGAGCGTGCGCCGGCGTTTCCGGACGTGCCGACGATGCGCGACCTCGGCTATCCCAGTTTCGCGGTCGAGACCTGGTATGGCATTTTCGCACCGGCCGGCACGCCGGCTCCGATCGTGGCCAAGCTCAGCGCGGAGATCGATAGCATCCTGCGAGAGCCCGATATCCGCGCCCAGCTCGCCCGCCAAGGGATGAACCCGATCGGCGGCACACCCGCGCGCCTCGGCAACTACGTGAAGGAAGACCTCGCGCGCTGGAAGCGGGTGGTGGAAGAAACCGGGCTCAAGCCGGAGTAGCCATAGAGGCTGTGGGGCGTTGAAGTCTTGCCGATCCGGGGATGCCGGGTCCCGAGGCGCTGGTCTATAAGGGCGAGCTGAACGAGTCCTACGGGCGATATGCTACCCGACATGATGCCGACTACCTCGTTTGCCGCCTCATCGCGGCCCACCCTGGCGCTCCTGACCGGCGTGCTGGCCTTGGCGTGGGTGGTGCTGCCAGCGGCGGATCGCTCCTCGGCCGCGCATGCCCAGGCGAAAGTGGCCGATCCGGTCGTGCAGGTTCCGGGCTTCTGGGACCCGCGGCGGCGGCCGGAGCGACCGGATCTTACGCGCCTGACCACCATTCGCTTTCTCACCGAAACCGACTATCCGCCGTTCAATTTCGCCGGGCCCGACGGCAATCCGCAGGGCTTCAACGTCGATCTCGCCCGCATCATGTGCGAGGAGCTCAAGATCGGCTGCACGGTCCAGATGCGCCGGTTCGAGACGCTCGTGGCCTCGCTCAACGAGAACCGCGGCGATGCGGTCATTGCCTCGATTGCCGCCACGCCCGAGGTGCGCGGCAAGATCGACTTCACCGACCCCTACTACCGGACACCCGCCCGGTTCGCCGCGCGACGCGATTCTCCGATCGAGAATCCGCTGCCGGAAAAATTGGAAGGACGCAAGGTTGCGGTCGTAGCCGGCACCGCGCATGAGGCCTATCTCAGAGCGCTGTTCACCGAAGTCGAGGTCCGTCCCTATCCCAACGCCGATATCGCCCGGCTTGCGCTGCGTCGCGGCGATGTCGATCTCCTGTTCGGCGACGCCATCTCGCTCGCGTTCTGGCTTAACGGCACCGACTCCGAGAACTGCTGCGCGTTCCGCGGCGGCCCCTTCCTCGACGGCCGCTATTTCGGCGAGGGCGTCGGCGTGGCGGTCAGGAAGGGCAACGATACGATGCGCCTTGCGCTCAATTACGCGCTCTTCCGCACCTGGGAGCAGGGCCGCTTTACCGACCTGTGGCTGCGCTATTTCCCGATCAGCCCGTTTTGACGGGGTTTGATCGGCGAACCGCCCTGCGGTTCGTTGCAGAAGTTCGAGAGCATTGCCTGTTGCTGGCGACGGTTCAGTTCATGGGGCGCCAGCGTTTGGATATCCATCCGGATATCAGATCCTTTCCGCATGGTGCGTATATGATTTTCTACCGGAGGCGACCTGACCGCGATCAAATCGAGATTCTGCGTATCTTGGCATGGGCGCCGACAGCCTCCGACACTTGCGGATTTGACACAATGGGGTGTGTCGGGCGTTGACCCTGATGAGCTTCCCCGCCTAAAGAACGATCATGACAAATGCTGATGTCCAGCCTCCCTCCCTGCGCGAGCTTGCCGAGCAATCGAACGCTTGGCCATTCGAGGAGGCACGCAAGATCGTCGCGCGCCTCAAGAAGACGCCCAAGGACGAGGTGATCTTCGAGACCGGCTACGGCCCCTCGGGCCTGCCGCATATCGGCACGTTCGGCGAGGTCGCGCGCACCACGATGGTGCGGCACGCGTTCCGGGTGCTCACCGGTGATGCGGTCAAGACGCGGCTGATCTCGTTCTCCGACGATATGGATGGGTTGCGCAAGGTCCCCGACAACGTGCCCAACCGCGACATGCTGGCGAGCCATCTCGGCAAGCCGCTCACCCGCGTGCCGGACCCGTTCTCCAACGAATATCCATCGTTCGGCGCGGCCAACAATGCCCGCCTGCGCGCTTTCCTTGACCGCTTCGGCTTCGCCTACGAGTTCGCGAGCTCGACCGACTACTACTGTTCCGGCCGTTTCGACGAGACGCTCTTGCGGATGCTCGCCGCCTACGACCGCGTGATGGAGATCATCCTGCCGACGCTGGGGCCGGATCGCCGGGCGACCTACTCGCCGTTCCTGCCGATCTCGCCGGGCACCGGTGTCGTGCTGCAGGTGCCGATGATCGAGCGCAACGTCGCCAAGGGCACGATCGTCTATTTGGACCCGGACACGGGCGAGAAGGCCGAGACGCTGGTCACCGGCGGCCGCGTGAAGTGCCAGTGGAAGGCGGACTGGGCGCTGCGCTGGGTCGCGCTCGGCATCGACTACGAAATGGCCGGCAAGGACCTGATCGATTCGGTCAGGCTGTCGGGCGAAATCTGCCGCGCGCTCGGCGCAACCCCGCCGGAGGGCTTCAACTACGAGCTCTTTCTCGACGAGGGGGGGCAGAAGATCTCCAAGTCGAAGGGCAATGGGCTCACCATCGACGAATGGCTGCGCTACGCCTCGCCGGAATCGCTGTCGCTGTTCATGTATCGCGAGCCGAAGGCGGCCAAGCGGCTCTATTTCGACGTCATTCCGCGGCACGTCGACGAGTATCAGCAGTTTCTCGAGGGCTATCAGCGCCAGGATGGCCGCCAGCGGCTCACCAATCCGGTCTGGCACATCCACTCCGGCAATCCGCCCAAGCCCGACATGCCGATCGCGTTCGCGATGCTGCTGACGCTGGTGTCATCGTCGAATGCCGAAAACGCCGAGACGCTGTGGGGCTTCATCGGCCGCTACCGTCCGGGCGTGACGCCGCAGACGCATCCGCATCTCGATGCCCTGGTGGGCTATGCGATCCACTACTATCGCGACTTCGTGCTGCCGACGAAAAAGTTCCGCGAGCCGAGCGAGGTCGAGCGTGCCGCGCTCACCGACCTGCGCGACGCGCTTTCGCAGCTTCCCGCCCACGCGAGCGCGGAAGAGATACAGGACGTGGTCTACGAGATCGGCCGGCGCGAGCCGTTCCTCGACAAGACCGGCAAGATCAAGACCAAGGACGGCAAGCCCGGCGTGTCGCTCGAATGGTTCAATATGCTCTACCAGGTGCTCCTGGGGCAGGAGAAAGGACCGCGCTTCGGCTCGTTTGCGGCGGTCTACGGATTGCAGAACACGGTGGACATGATCGACGGCGCGCTGGCCCGATCAGCGTGAGGCGCGGGCGACCAGCAGGCGCCGTGTGCTACTTTAAGTTGTGCTATCTCTCGTTATACTCGATGAGAGAGCGGTCGTTGCATAGAAAGTTGTCATTGCGATCCCGATGTCTTTCTTCGCCCTTGCCCTGATCGGGGCTACCATCGTCGTCAGCTCATTTCTGTCCGGCGTGTTTGGGCTGGCCGGTGGCATGGTGCTGCTCGGTGTGCTGCTTGTGTTCCTCGACGTTGCAGCCGGCATGGTGCTCTTCTCCGTCATTCAGTTCTTCGCCAACGCTTGGCGGGCGGTGCAGTGGTGGGGGTTCGTGCGCTGGCGGATCTTTTGGCTCTACTGCCTCGGCGCCGCGATGGCGTTTGTCGCCATGCGCCTGATCGCGTTCATTCCCGACAAGGCGCTGGTCTACTTTCTGCTCGGCCTGATGCCGTTTCTGGTCGAGCTTATTCCAGTGTGGGCGCGGCCGAACATCGAGTGGCGCGGCGTGCCGTTCGTCACCGGCGTGTTGACCACGATCGTTCAGTTCCTCACCGGCGTCGGGGGGCTTTTTCTCGACGTTTTCTTTCAAAAGAGCACGCTCGATCGCAAGACCACGCTCGCCACCAAAGCCGTCACCCAGACCGCCAGCCACGTGCTGCGCGCCAGCTATTTCGTCTCGTTCGGCTCTATCGGCGATGCGATTGCCTTCTGGCCGCTCATGGCAGCGATCGCGCTTGCGATCGGTGGCACCGCGCTCGCGCCCTACGTGATCGAGCGCATGTCGGATCACGGTTTCCGGCAGTGGACGCGCGCCATCATCTTGATTATCAGCGGCATCTATCTTTTGCGCTCGGGGTGGTTGTTCTGGCAAAGGTAAAGCATGTCGGTCGTTTCGCTCGCCGCGATTGGTTTTGCTGTCTTCGTAGCCTCGCTGGTGTCGGGCGTGTTCGGCATCGCGGGCGGCATGATCATGCTGGGCGTGCTGCTGATCTTCTTCGACGTGCCCACCGCGATGGTGCTGTTTTCGCTGCTCGCCGCGACCGGAAACGCCTGGCGGGTGATGAGCTGGTGGGGCCACATCAACTGGCGGATCCTGCGGGGCTATGCGGCGGGCGGATTGATCGCGACCGTGCTGATGGGGTTCATCGCCTTCGTGCCCAGCAAGGCGATGGTCTATCTGATCCTCGGGTTGATCCCCTATGTGATCGAGTTGCTGCCGCGCGACCATCATCCGAACATCGAGTGGCGTGGCGTGCCGCTGTTCTGCGGGCTGGCGACGACCGCCATCCAGCTCGTTGCCGGCAATGGCGGCCTGTTCCTCGACGTGTTCTTTCAGAAGAGCTCGCTCGACCGCAAGACCACGGTGGCCACCAAGGCGATCTGCGGCACCGTCGGCAACCTGGCGCGGATGGCCTATTTCGGCACCATCGCGGGCATCGAGGAGTCGTTCCCGTTGTGGGCGTTCCTCCCGGCGGCCGCGCTTGCGATCGCCGGCACCATGGTGGCGCCCTATCTGCTTGAGCGCATGAGCGACCAGGAGTTCCGGCGTTGGACGCGTCAGATCATTTTTGTCGTGAGCGCGGTCTACCTGGTGCGCGCGATCTGGCTGTTCTGGCAGGCAACGGGCTAATGTCGGGCTTCCGACGTTCGCCATGCTTGGTGATACGGTTTGGAGCGAATGTCGACAATCGTCGGCGCTCAGCTCTGAAGTTCAATACCTGGGCTGCCACGTTCGCGTCATATCAGCGTTGACAGCGGGCTCTATCCACGGTTGCAGGTGGCGGTGCTCTATTGGCTGGCCCAGAGAATGCGCGCCATCCACATCACGTCGCGGGCCGACAGCGTGCGATCCTTGTGCGCCGGATCGATTGACCGAAGCTCGATGACCTTGGGGGTACGGCGCTTGAGTTCCTTCACCATGACGTCGCCGTCCTTGGTCTTGACGATGACCCGGTCGTCCTTACGGATGGTGGCGGCCGGAGAGACGACAATCACGCATCCGTCCCGATAGGCAGGCTCCATCGCGTTGCCGCTTATCTTGAGCGCATAGGCGTTTTCGTCCGCGATGGAGGGGAACGCCACCTGGTCCCATCCCTTGCCGACCGGAAAGCCGGCGTCGTCGAAATAGCCACCGGTTTCCGCCTGCGCCAAGCCGATGAGCGGCAACCCCTGCGAGATCGGGCGCGCGGCGCCGTCGATCAACTGAACGAATGTCTCCATGCTGGTGCCGGTTGCGGCCAGCGATTTGGCGAGCGACTCGGTCGACGGCCAGCGCGCCCGACCCTCCGGCGTGATCCGCTTGGACCGATTGAAGGTGGTGGGGTCAAGCCCAGCTTTCTTGGCAAGTCCTGAAGGAGAGAGGCCGGCGCGGGCGGCGAGACGGTCGAGCGCTGTCCACACTTGGGCATGGGTCAACATGACCTGGGTCCTCCGAGGCGGGGGCGCGCGCGGCGACCGACTATGCCTGGATCGTAGCCCATGTATAGGAAAAGGAGCCGCAATTCCAGGATGTGCGGCCCCCGGGGGTGTTCGGTCGGGAGCCATGCGTGGAGCCTTGTACCGGTGGCGCACCGCAATGTGCATTGACCGCGCCGGCCGGGCGCGGCATGCGAACGGATGGCTGGGGGGACGCAATTGCCAACCATCATCTACAAGATCTGCGATGCGGCCCTCTGGCGAGACGCGCAGGCGGCCGGGGCGTTCCGCGGCGCGGGGATCGATCTGCGTGACGGCTACATCCATTTCTCCAGCGCAAGCCAGGTCAAGGAGACCGCGGCCAAGCACTTTGCCGGGGCGGCCGATCTGGTGCTGGTCGCCATCGACGCCAGCCGTCTTGGTTCGGCGCTGAGATGGGAGCCCGCGCGCGAGGGTGCGCTGTTCCCGCATCTCTATGGCGCGCTGGCGCTTGATTGCGTCCTGTGGGTCAAGCCGCTGCCGCTCGGTGCTGACGGCCGGCACGCCTTCCCGGAGCTAGTGCCGCCGATTTGAAGTTCCTGCACCACGTGCGGCAAACTCGGTCAGGAACTTCAAATCGAAAAGCGGCACTAGGATGATAGAGTTGCTAATGCCCCTTTGTTTCCGAAGTTCGTGTCAGAGGGTGCTGAGATGTATCACGAACTTCGGAAACGGGGCACAAGTGCCGTGATCGGGCTTTACGATGCGCTGGCGCGGCCGTTGCTGGGGCTCATCGAGGCCGAGAACGCCCATGGTCTGGCGATCAAGGCGCTCAAGCTCGCCCCGCTTCCGAGCCCGGGCGAGGACGACGCGCTCTTGGCCGTGCGCGCCTTCGGGTTGAATTTTCCCAATCCGGTCGGCATGGCGGCCGGGTTCGACAAACATGCCGAGGTGCCGGATGCCTTGCTCAAGCTCGGGTTCGGCTTCGTGGAGATCGGCACCGTCACGCCGCTGCCGCAGCCGGGCAATCCGCGGCCGCGCCTGTTCCGGCTGCCGCCCGACGAGGGCGTGATCAACCGCCTCGGCTTCAACAGCGAGGGCGCCGAAGCTGTGCTGCGGCGGCTCGCCGCGCGCGCCGGGGCCGGCGGCATTGTCGGCGTCAACGTCGGCGCCAACAAGGAGTCCAAGGATCGCATCGCCGACTATGTGCGCCAGATCGAGATGTTCGCGCCGGTCGCGAGCTACTTCACCTGCAACATTTCCTCGCCGAACACGCCCGGGCTGCGCGACCTGCAGCAGGGCCGGGCCTTCGACGAGCTGCTCGCACGCGTCATGGACGCGCGCGCGCGCATGAATCGCAAGGCGGGTACGACGCCGGTGCTGATCAAGATCGCGCCCGACCTCACGCTCAGCGAGCTGGACGACGTGGTCGGCGCCGCGCGCCGGCATCGCGTCGACGGCATGGTGATCGGCAACACCACCGTGCTGCGGCCTCATTGGCTGCGCGACCGCGCTACCGCCCATGAGCTGGGCGGGTTGTCCGGCCGTCCGTTGTTTCACCTTGCGACCCGCATGCTGGCGGAGACCTATGTGCGGGTTGAGAACGCGTTCCCGCTGGTCGGCGTGGGCGGCATCGATTCGGGCGAAACGGCTCTCGCCAAGATCAGGGCCGGCGCGAGCGTCGTGCAGCTCTACAGCGCGCTCGTGTTCCACGGCTTCGGTCTCGTCGGCCGGATCAAGCGCTCATTGGCGGATGCGCTGCGCTCCGGGCAATATGCCGGGCTGACCGAGCTCGTGGGCGCGGACGCCGCCGCGATGACCGCGGAGCCCTGGCCGGAGTGACGATGGCTCAGAACGTCGCCCGCACCAGCGCCCGATAGCGCGCGGCCTGCAGCGCGCCGCGCGCGGTGAGAAAGACCAGGATCGCCACCCACAGTCCGGCATTGCCGTAGCCGCGTAGCGCCCACCAGGTTGCGAGGTAGAGCGCAAAAGCCGTCAGCATCAGGTTGCGCATGTCGCGCGCCCAGGTGGCGCCGATATAGACGCCGTCGAACGTGTAGGCGAGCGCGCCGAGCACCGGCGCGATGGCCGCAAACGGCATGAACTCGTTGGCGACGCGCTGCACCTCGATGTTCGTGGTCATTAGATCGATCAGCGCCGGTCCGCCCGCCAGGAAGAGGACCGTGCAGACTGCGCCAAATCCGACACCCCAGCCGAGCGCAAGCCTGGTCGCCTCCACGAACGCGGATCGATCGCGCGCACCGACCGAGCGGCCGCAGAGCTGCTCGGCGGCGGTCGCCATGCCGTCCAGGAAGAAGCTGCCGATCAGGACGAAGTTGTGCAGCACCGCGTTGGCGGCGAGCGCGATGTCGCCCGTGCGGGCGCCCTGCGCGGCGAAGAATGCGAACGCGCCGATCACGCAGGCGGTGCGGATCATGATGTCGCGGTTGACCGCGAGCATCCGCGCGAGCTTGCTGCGCTGAAGCACGATCGCGGCGGTCGTCTCGAACCGTCCGCCCAACAGCCGAAAGGCAACCGCAAGCCCGGCTGCGAATCCGACCGCTTCCGCCAGCACGGCCGCGAGCGCCGCGCCCGCAATGCCGAAATCGAGCCAGAGCACGAACAGCGCGGTGAGCGCGATGTTGATCGCGTTGACCACGATCTGCAGCCCCAGCGCCGTAGTGGCGCGCGCGATCCCGGTGAGCCAGCCGATGAGCGTCAGATTGCCGAGCGTGAACGGCGCCGACCAGATGCGGACAAAGAAGTAGGTCTGCGCCGCCTGCCGGACGGCGTCGCTTCCTCCCAGGAGCTGGGAGGTTGCCGAGGCAAGCGGTGCCTGCAGCGCGACCAGCGCAGCGCCGATAAGGGCCGCGAGCAAGAGTGCGCGCGACAGCACGGCGCGCTGCTCGGCGGCATCGCCCGCGCCAAGCGCCTGCGCGGTGAGCGCGACCGTGCCCATGCGCAGGAAGCCGAACAGCCAGTAGATGCCGTCGAAGACGATCGCAGCGAGTGCAACGCCGCCGATGAGGTGTGCCTCGCCGAGCCGCCCGACCGCCGCCGTCGCCACCAGCCCAAGGAGCGGGGTGGTGAGATTGGCAAGCATCGCAGGGCCCGCGATCGAGAACACGCGGGCATGGGTGATCCGGAAAGGAGAGTTGACGGTCGTCACCGTCCGCGCGGCGCACGGACAAGTCGCACGACCAGCCAGATCGGGACGACCAGCACGGCGCCCAAGAGGAAGTAGCGCCACAGCCGGACGAAGGCATCAAAGCCCATGTCCCAGATGGTTTGAAAGAGCTCCCGGATGCTGCGGATGATGTCGAACGGATCGAGCCCAAGCACCTTGAGAATGAATCCGACCAGCACCGAGAGCAGCGCCAGCCGGAAGAGCACGGACAGCGGCCGGCCGCCAAAGAAGCGGGTCATCGCGCTTGGTTGATGGCTGGCGTCGGACATCGGGGGTTCCTGGGGAAGGCTCATGATTACAGCCTATCACGTTTCACGATTCGTCGCTGCAGTGCCGACGAGGCGCCCGCGCTCGATCTGGACCAGCATGGCCTCCAGGGTCTCGAGCCGGTCGGCCTCGCTCGGCGGCTTGTCCCAGCGCAGCCGATTGATGCGCGGAAAACGCATGGCGAGCCCGGATTTGTGACGGGTGGAGCGCTGCAGGCCCTCGAACGCCACTTCCAGGACCAGGCCCTGGTCGGCCTCGTGCACGACTTCGCGCACCGGGCCGAACCGGTCGACGGTGTGGCGGCGCACGAACCGGTCGATCTCGATCAGCTCCTCGTCGGTAAAACCGAAATAGGCCTTGCCCACCGGCACGAGCTCATCGCCCGCAGCGCCCGCAGCCCAGACTCCGAAGGTATAATCAGAGTAGAAGGATGAGCGCTTGCCGTGACCCCGCTGCGCGTACATCAGCACGGCATCGACCAGGAGCGGGTCGCGCTTCCACTTCCACCACTGGCCCTTGGGGCGGCCGGGGACATAGGGCGCTGTGCGGCGCTTGAGCATGACGCCTTCGATCGCCTGGGCATCGGTGCCTTTGGGATTGGCGCGGGCCGCTGCGACCTCGTCCCAGCTTGTGAACGCAATGAGCGGCGAAAGGTCGATGCGCGGATCGTTGAGCCGCGCGACGAACGCTTCGAGTTTGGCGCGCCGCGTCGCGAACGCCTGCTCACGCAGGTCTTCGACGCCGTCGGCGAGCAGGTCGTAGGCGCGCAGGTGCGCCGGAAAATCGGCGATGAGCTTGGCGTTGACGGTCTTGCGGTTGAGCCGCTGCTGCAGCACGTTGAAGCTCTGGACGCGTCCCTCGCGCATGACCAGGAGCTCGCCGTCGATCGCGCCAGGGAGCCGCAGCGCCTCAGTGAGATCGGGAAAGCTCGCCGAAATGTCTTCACCCGTGCGCGAATAGAGCCGCACCTGCGGTCGGCCATCGCTGTGGACGCCGGCGACAGCCTGGACGCGGATCCCGTCCCATTTCCATTCCGCCATGAAATCCTCAGGCTCGAGCGCGGCAAGATCGCCATCCATCACGGCGTGGGCGAGCATGGCGGGTCGGAACGGCGCAGGCTCGCTGTGCACCGGCTTGTCGGCGCGGCCCTCGAGCCAGGCGAACAGGTCGACATACGGGGGCTGCAGGCCCGGCCAGACCAGCTCGATCTCCTGCGGGTCTTTGTTGCCGAGCGCCGCCGCCGCGGTCTTGGCAAGGCGTGCCGACACGCCGACGCGCAGGCCGCCGGTCAGGAGCTTGAGCAGCGCCCAGCGCCCGGTCTCGTCGAGCAGGTCGAGCCAGCGCGCGATCTGCCCCGGCAGCTTGGCCTTGCCCAGCGTCGACAACGTCTCGATGACGTCGCTCAACGTCAGCGCATGGTTGCTGCGGATGGCCTCCACCGGTGCTGGCCACATCAGCGCGACCGTCTCGGACAGATCGCCGACATAGTCGTAGGAGAGATCGAACAGAACCGGATCGGTGCGCTCGCCGATCAGGGTGCGAATGATGCCGGGCTTGGCGTGCTGGAAGCTGAGCGCGCCGGTGAGCGCCGCCAGCGCCCAGCCGCGCTCGGGGTCTTCCGTGCTGTGCAAATGCTCCGTGATCAGCCTTAGCTTGTTGTTGCGGGCGGGCTCATAGGCGAGGCGGTCGAGCAGCTCGGCGAAGCGGTTCATGCGCTGGCCTCGCCGCTGGCCGCCGGCTCCGGGTCCTCGCTCTCGCCTTCGTCGCCATAGCCGACGATCGCGAGCGGCCGCGCCTTGAGCCCGCGCAACTTGGCCCAATGCACGAGCGCGTCCTCCTGCCCATGCGTGACCCAGATCTCGGTCGCGCCGGTGGCCGCGACGGTGGCGGTCAATCCGTCCCAGTCGGCGTGGTCGGAGATGACGAGCGGCAGCTCGACGCCGCGCTGGCGCGCCCGCGCGCGCACCCGCATCCAGCCCGACGCGAATGCGCTTACCGGATCGGGAAAGCGGCGCGACCACAGTTCCTGCAACGCCGATGGCGGACAGAGCGCGATCGCGCCCGCGAGCTCGGCCTTGTTGGCATTGCGCACCGCGCGCAGCTCGCCGAGCGCGATGCCACGATCCTGATAGTAGTGCGTGATGCGCTCGAGCGCGCCATGCAGATAGATCGGCTGGTCATAGCCGGCCTTGCGGATGAGCGCGATCACGCGCTGCGCCTTGCCGAGCGAATAGGCGCCGATGAGATGAGCGCGCTCGGGGAACAGTGCGACCGACCGCAACAGCTTGGCGATCTCGCCGTCCGGATCGCCATGCCGGAACACCGGCAAGCCGAAGGTCGCTTCCGTGATGAATACGTCGCAGGGAATTAGCTCGAATGGCGCGCAGGTCGGATCGGCGACGTCCTTGTAGTCGCCCGAGGCGACGATGCGCAGGCCGTCCGCTTCGACCGCGACCTGGGCCGACCCGAGCACGTGGCCGGCGGGATGCATGGTCACGCTCACGCCGCCGAGGCTGACGCTGTCACCATAGCGGATGGCCTGGGTGGAGCCCGCGAAGGCTTCCCCGTAGCGCAGCCGCATCAGGTCGAGCGTCTCCGGCGTGGCGAGCACCGCGCCGTGGCCTGAGCGCGCGTGGTCGGAATGCCCGTGCGTGATCACCGCCCGTTCTACCGGTCGCGTCGGATCGATATGGAATCCGCCGGCCCGGCAGCACAGGCCGGCGGGCGTCGGCACCAGGAGGTCCTCGGGGCGCATGCGGCTTAGATAGGGACGCCCGGTCGCCGAGGCCACTCTCAGGCACCTCTTGGCCTCGACCACGCCGCCTTCGGAGGCTACCTCTACGCTGGTGACCCTTCTCGATCCCATCGAGGCTGTAGCCTCGCTGCCCGACCCGTTCGAGCGCTGGTTCGCGGCGCGCGGCTGGTCTCCGCGCGCGCATCAACTGGAACTATTAGCCAAGGCTCGCGCTGGGCGCTCGGTGCTGCTGATCGCACCGACCGGCGCCGGCAAGACCTTGGCAGGGTTTCTGCCGTCGCTTGTTGAGCTGAGTGATTCGAAGACATCGTCTGCGGATCAATCTCTTATCCGGCGCCGGCTCGTGTCCGTCGGCCGCGATCTGCGCCGCGAAGGCGGGCTGCATACGCTCTACATTTCTCCGCTCAAGGCATTGGCGGTCGACATCGCCCGCAATCTCGAGACCCCGGTCGCCGAGATGGCGCTGCCGATCCGCATCGAGACGCGCACCGGCGACACGCCCGCCGGCAAGCGCCAGCGCCAGCGCCGCGATCCGCCACAAATTTTGCTCACCACGCCCGAGCAGTTGGCGCTGATCCTGGCGTCACCGGATGCGCCCTTCCTGTTCGGCTCGCTGCGGCGCGTGGTGCTCGACGAGCTGCACGCGCTGGTGACCAGCAAGCGCGGCGATCTCCTCTCGCTCGGGCTTGCGCGCCTGTTCCGCCTGGCACCCGGCCTCACCAGCGTGGGCCTCTCCGCCACCGTCGCCGCGCCGGATGATCTGCGCCGCTTCCTGGTGCCGCAGCCGCAAGGCGCGCCGGCGCTCGCCGATCTCGTCATCGCGGAGGGTGGCGCGCCGCCCGACGTGAGCATGCTCGACACCGCCGAGCGGCTGCCCTGGGCCGGCCACTCCGCGCGCCATGCGCTTGGCGAAATCTACGCGCTGATCGCGCGCCACAAGACCACGCTGGTGTTCGTCAACACCCGCAGCCAGGCGGAGAGCATCTTCCAGGAGCTGTGGGGCATCAATGATGACGGGTTGGCGATCGCGCTCCATCATGGCTCGCTCGACGTGGCGCAGCGCCGCAAGGTCGAGGGCGCCATGGCGGCCGGCCGGCTGCGCGCGGTGGTTTGCACCTCCTCGCTCGATCTCGGTGTCGACTGGGGCGATGTCGATCTTGTCATTAATGTCGGTGCTCCGAAGGGCGCCTCGCGCCTGCTTCAGCGCATCGGCCGTGCCAACCACCGCATGGACGAGCCGTCGAAGGGCGTGCTCGTTCCGGCGAACCGCTTCGAAGTGCTCGAATGCCGGGCCGCGCTCGACGCGGTCGCGGAGAATGCCCAGGATACGCCGCCCGCGCGCATCGGTGCGCTCGATGTGCTGGCGCAGCACGTGCTGGGCTCCGCCTGCGGCGAGCCGTTTCTGGCTGATGAGCTTTATGCCGAAGTGAGCAGCGCTGCGCCCTTTGCGGGCCTCGCGCGCGCCGATTTCGACGCCGCGCTCGACTACGTGGCGACCGGCGGCTACGCGCTCAAGGCCTATGAGCGGTTCGCCAAGATCAGGCAGGGCAAGGATGGCCGCTGGCGCGTGAGCCATCCCATGATCGCGCAGCGCTACCGCATGAACGTCGGCACCATCGTGGAAGCCGACATGCTCAAGGTCCGCCTGGTGCGCTCGCGCGCCTCCAAGATGATCCCGCGCGGCGGCAGGCTCTTGGGCGAGGTCGAGGAATATTTCATCGAGATGCTCACGCCCGGCGACACCTTCGTGTTCGCGGGCGAGGTTCTGCGCTACGAAGCGCTGATGCAGGACGAGGTTTACGTCTCGCGCGCCTCGTCCGAGGACCCCAAGGTTCCCTCCTACGAGGGCGGCAAGTTCCCGTTGTCGACTTATCTCGCAGCCCGCGTGCGCGACATCATCTCCGATCCGAAGGAATGGCGGCCGCTCCCGCCGCAAGTGCGCGAATGGCTCGAGATCCAGGACTGGCGCTCGCTCATTCCGGGCCAGGGCGAGCTTCTGGTCGAGACCTTTCCGCGCGCGAACAAGTCCTACCTCGTCTGCTACCCGTTCGAGGGCCGGCTCGCCCACCAGACGCTCGGCATGCTGCTCACGCGCAGGCTCGAGCGGGCGCGCCTGCGGCCGCTCGGTTTCGTGGCCAATGAATACGCGCTGGCGATCTATGGACTGGGCGACGTCGCGCTGCGCATCGATCGCGGCGAGCTGTCGCTTGCCGCGCTGTTCGACGAGGACATGCTGGGCGACGATCTCGAAGCCTGGCTCGCGGAATCGGCGCTGATGAAGCGGACGTTCCGCAATTGCGCGATCATCGCCGGCCTGATCGAGCGCCGCTTCCCCGGCCAGGAGAAATCGCGCCGCGAGGTGACGATCTCGACCGACCTGGTCTACGACGTACTACGCAAGCACCAGCCGGACCATCTTCTGCTTCGCGCCGCGCGGGCCGACGCCGCCACGGGCCTCCTTGATATCCGCAGGCTCGGCGAGATGCTCTCGCGTATCAGGGGCCGAATCATTCATAAAGCGCTCGATCACGTCTCGCCGCTGGCGGTTCCGGTCATGCTGGAGATTGGTCGCGAACAGGTCTATGGCGAGGCAGGCGACGCGGTCTTGGCCGAGGCTGAGGCGGAACTGGTGAAGGAGGCGATGCAGTGACATCCCTGGGGGGCCCCGTATACGCGCAGCCGCAACCGCTATTCGACCGAAGGGGTGCCGAGGGCGTGCTGGTGGTCGCTGGTGCTTCGGTCGTAGCCGACTGCGCGGGCGCGCTGTACTGGCCGGAGCAAAGCATGCTGGCCGTGGCTGATCTGCATCTCGAGAAGGGGTCAAGTTTCGCGGCGCGCGGTGTACTGTTGCCACCCTATGACACCGCCGCGACCTTGGCTCGGCTGTCGCGTCTCATTCTGCGCTATGCGCCGCGCACGGTGGTAGCCCTCGGAGACAGCTTCCATGACGGCGGTGGGCCGGCGCGCATCGGCGACGACGATCGCACGATGCTGACGGCTCTGCAGCGTGGCCGCGACTGGATCTGGATTGCGGGCAACCACGATCCCGAGCCGGTCGATGGTTTGGGGGGCGTATCGGCGGCCACGATCGCGATCGGCGCGCTGGTGTTTCGGCACAAGCCCACGTCCGGCACAGCCGCCGGCGAGATCGCTGGCCATCTGCACCCGATTGCGCGCGTGAGCGCGCGCGGCCGCACGGTGAGCCGGCGCTGTTTTGTGAGCGACGGCGGGCGCGTCGTGATGCCGGCCTTCGGCACCTATGCGGGCGGCCTCAACGTGCGGGCCCGCGCGTTTGTCCACCTGTTCGGCACGCTGAGCTTCACGGCGCACATGCTGGGCGAGGGCCGCGTGTATCCGATCACGGCCAAGCGCTGCCTGCGCGACTAGCACAGCCGATTTGACATCTTCCGCAGTTGCGGCAGGAGGGCACCAGCATGGGTGTGCGCCTGATCGGATAGCCGCGTCAGGCTGCGGCTTGGGCGGCGCGCTCAAAGCGCGCCAGGAAGTGCGGCACGTCTGATGCTTTTTGAGCCGGACCGAATAAGTATCCCTGGGCTTCGGTACATGCTTCAGCGTGAGCCAGATCCCGCTGCTCCTGGGTTTCGACGCCCTCGACCGTCGTGGTCATGCCGAGGTGGGCCGCGAGCCGGGCCACCGCGTGGACGATCGCGATGCATTGGCGGTCGTGGTCGAGTCCGCGGACGAACGACTGGTCGATCTTGATCTTGTCGAACGGGAAGGAGCGAAGATAGCTCAGCGACGAATAGCCGGTCCCGAAGTCGTCCATCGCAATGCGCACACCCAGGCTCTGCAGCTGATACAGCACCGCAAGGGTCGCCTCGTTATCCTGCAGCAGGCTCGTTTCGGTGATCTCGATCTCCAGCCGACGCGGGGCAAGACCGGATGTGGCCATCGCCGAGATGATGACTGCGACGATATCCTTGCTGTGGATCTGAACCGGCGAGAGATTGACCGCCACGCCGATGGTGTCGGGCCATTTGGCGGCGTCGCGGCAGGCCTGCTGAAAGATCCAGCTGCCCAAGGGAATGATCAGACCGCTTTCCTCCGCGAGCGGAATGAATGTCGCCGGCGGAACGAAACCGCGCGATGGATGATTCCACCGCACGAGCGCCTCAAAACCGGTCACCCGGTTTTGCTCGAGATGGACGACCGGCTGGTAGTAGAGCTCGATCTCGCCCGCATTGATTGCCTTGCGAAGATCGACTTCGAGGGCGCGGCGCTCATGCATCTGCGCTTCCATCTCGGGCGCGAAGACGGCAAAGCCGTTGCGTCCAGCTGCCTTGGCCCGATAGAGGGCGAGGTCGGCTCTCCGCAGCAGTTGATCGGGGTCGTCGCCGTCATGTGGTGCGGTCGCGATGCCGACGCTGGTGCTGACGATGATCTCGTGCCCTTCCACCATGAACGGGCGACCCAGATCCTCCACGATCCGTTTCGCCAGGGTCATCGCCTGGGCCGGCTGCGTGCCGCCGGCCTGGATGACCGCGAACTCGTCGCCCCCGAGCCGCGTCACGAGATCGGCATCTTCCACGCCGTGCTGCAGCCGCTGTGCAACCGCGCGCAACAATGCATCGCCGACCGGATGGCCGAGTGTGTCGTTGACATTCTTGAAATAGTCGAGGTCGAGGCAAAGCACGGCGATCTCGCTGCCGCGCGAATAATTGAGGTGATAGTTGAGCCGCTCGCGCAGCAGGGCCCGGTTCGGAAGATCGGTGAGCTCATCGTGGTGCGCCAAGTGAGCGATGCGTCTCTCGATGCGCTTCTGCTCGGTCACATCCTGATGGATGCTGACCCAGCCGCCGTTTGCCATTGGCTTTTGTGAATAGGAGATGGTGCGTCCATCCCGCAGCTCTTCGATGGCATAATAGGGCTTGCTGCCGGCGCGGGCGACCGCCTTGACCCGACGCTCGACGAAGTCGGTTGCGTCGGCCGGGGAGCTTCCGACGGCTGCGCGACGCTCAACGACCGTTCGCATGGGCGTGCCCGGTTGCGTGTCCTGGGGGAGCAGCCCATACATTTCGGTATATTTGGCGTTGTAGACGACGAGGCGCTGCTCGCCGTCGAACATGCTGAGGCCGTGTGGCATGTTTTCGATGGCCATCTCGAAATGAAATTTCTGCAAGGCCAGCTCGTTCTCCCGCTCCTTCAGACGCGCAAACGTCTGATCCAAGAGCCGAAGCGGAAGCCAGCGCAGCGCGCAGAGAATGAGGAGGCCGAGGAGCAAGCTGCCGCCGGATGCCGCAATGATCTGGTCAAGAATGGGACGCGCGCTTGTCTCAATCTCGATCCGACCCGCAACCGTCGTGCCGACGATGATGGGCTCTGAGCGTGACAGCGTCGGGCTGGCCTGCTCGGGGCCTTCATCCAGGATCAGCGTGGCGTCGGAGTCGTAGACCCGCTGGCGGATCGGGGCGCCTCTGCCGTCCGTCAGGTCGATCAGCTCGGCCAGCCGAACGCGGTGGAAAGGCCACATCGACCCGTGCGTATAGACGTATCGGGACAGCCGCGTCGCGTTGATGCGGGCGCGCAAGGCGAGCGCGTCGGCATCTTGCTGATAGACCACCACGCCATAGCCTAGAGGGACAACGGTCGCTGTTGCTATCGCCGCTGTCGTTCCAACGATACCGATCCAGCGTCGAAGAGAAGCAGGCAGCATAGCGATCCACGTCCGGGTCTGTCAGCGCCGGGTTCGCGCCGTCGCCGTCGACGTCGGTATTGCCGACGACAGCGCCACGGTACTGGCGCGCGACCCACGATAGAGACGTGCAGTTTGAGGCGCCCGCCAGCCATGCAAGTAGTGGTGGAAAGAAATAAATTCTACGCTAACTCTCTGGCAAATTGAGTGTTCGGCGGTGCCAGCAATCTCTAACGTTAATGGGTCGGACGACCGCCGCGTGCTGGGCGCCGACCGCATTGGTTATTGAAACGTTAGCGTTGTGACAGATGGGTCCGCTGAGCCGATATGCGAGTCAGGAACAGATCTGTGTTGCCGCGGAAGCAATCGGCGTCGCGCACCTCTTGCTACTTGGCCGGGCGTGAGCTGCCCGAAAGCTCGTATCCGGATGTTGTTGCGATCGGCGCCTGCACCAGGATCGTCACGCGATTGAACGTTGCGATCGTTGCAATGAACGCGACGACGAACACCAGTCCGGCAATGAGTCCCAAAGGGTTGCCTTGCGGCATGTGTGCGGCCCCATCCAACCTCGAACGACCCTAACATCTCCGTGCGCGCGAGTTCAGGCACGCTGATGGGCCGGTTAATAGGGCGTTCCACGCATTTACGCTTGCGGCGTGATCTTGGTTGCGGCGGTATTCGAGTCTGGGATTCTGCGGCTGCGGCGTGTAGGTGCAAGCGCCCGCAGCCGCAGGGTGAAGCGCAGGGCGAACACTGATTGCGACATCGCGTTGGAACGGCGCGGGATGTTTCCGTTTCCGAATGGGCTGGAGCGGGCGGCGGCGCTCGGCGGATGCCGCCGCCCTCAATCCCGCCTGAACACCACGCTCGCAAACCAGCCGGTCACCAGTGCCATCATGGCGGTGGTCAGGCCGTAGACGAGGCTGTGATCGCGCGCGGCCGACGTCATCACCTGTTCGATGCCGGTCTTGAAGACCTCGAATGCAGAGTTGGTGCGGGCGATGGGAGCGCCGTCGGCGAACAGGCGTACATCGATCTCGTAGTCGCCAATGGGCGACTCGGCTGGCAGCGGAATCGACGCGCGATACAATGTCGGCGTCAGGAACGTGATCCCATTGGTCGCCTCCTGATAGAGCTGCTGCTTCTGACGGAGCTTGAGAAAGGCGAGGCGAAACGGGTCGTCGAGCGAGGAATCCGCGATGGTGACGGCGGCGCGTTGCAGCAGAACCACATTGGCGAGGCCGAGCTGAAGCCGGCGCAATGTTTCGGCGTTCGCGATCATATCCAGGGGACGGTTTGCGAGCACCGCGAGATAGCCCGGGACGTTGTCGAACACGCGTGAATCGACATTGACCCAAATGCCCAGCACCCGGTCCTTTCGGTAGGTCACCAGATTCTGGCGCGGCCCGTTGACGATCGCGATCACGTCATAGCCACCCCGCCGTTGCGGATCGTTGGACGCGCGCTCGATCGAGCCGAACAACACCAGCTCCTCGCCGGTGAAGCTGGAGCTCACCTGCACGCGATGGTTCGACACCGACGCGACCAGCCGCTCGGCCGCAGCCGGCGTTGCGAGCGCAGGCGCCGCAAGCGCGAGGCAGAGCGCGAGCGGGCGGAGCTTCATGAGCCGCCCTCCAGTGGCCGGATGAAGTAAAGCTCGTCGGGCGTAAGCACGAGGTCGAGAGCGAAGCGAACGCCCACGGCGAGGACCAGGAGCCCGAGCAGCAGTCGCAGCCACTCGCCGCTGATTCGGGCGCCGGCGCGGGCCCCGAACTGGGCGCCGATGACTCCGCCGACCATCAGGATCAGAGCCAGCAGCGCGTCGACCAAGTGGTTCGTGACCGCGTGCAGGACGGTTGCCGACGCCATGGTGATGAGGGTGAGCACCATGGAGGTCCCGATCACGGTCGCGGTCGGAACGCGCAACAGATAGATCAGCATCGGCACCAGCAGAAAGCCGCCGCCGATGCCCATCACGGCGCCGACAAATCCAATGATGAAGCCAATCGCCCAGACCGGAATCGCCGATACATAGATGCGCGAACGCTTGAAGCGGACCTTGAACGGAAGCCCGTGGAACCAGGTATGGCTGCCCGGCCGGCGCAGCTCGACCGGCTTGCCCTGCCGGGCGCGAATGATGGCGCGCAAGCTCTCCGCGACCATCAAGGCGCCGACGATGCACAGCAGCACCACGTAGGACAAGCCGATGGTCAGGTCGAGCTGCCCGAGCGAACGCAAAAGCGTGAACAGCCATACGCCGAACACGGTGCCGACGAGGCCGCCGCCAAGCAGCATGAAGGCGAGCGCTATATCGACGGCGTTGCGCCGCCAGTAGCTGACCGCGCCCGACATCGAGGAGGCGGCGATGTGGCCGGTCACGCTGGCGACGGCCACTGCCGGCGTTACGCCCAGGAAGATCAGGAGCGGGGTCATCAGGAAGCCGCCGCCGATGCCGAACATGCCCGATATGAAGCCGACCGCTAATCCGATCGCGAGGATCACGAAGATGTTGACCGGCAGGTCGGCGATCGGAAGGTAGATCTGCACGATCGGTTCCGTTGTTGGCGACCCGGGACGGGATGCCGGGGAGCCAGCGACACGCCGCTGGCCCAGCGAAGGAGCGATTGATCGAGTCCCGACCCGTTTCGCGGGCCGTTCTCGTGCCGCCGATTTGAAGTTCCTGCGGCCAAGACGTCTCGCGAATGCGATCGAGGCTCGAAACCTAGTGCCGCCGATTTGAAGTTCCTACACCACCTGCAGCAAACTCGGTTAGGAACTTCAAATCGAAAAGCGGCACTAGAATCATAGAGTTGCTAGTGCCCCTTTGTTTCCGAAGTTCGTGTCGGAGTGTGCTGAGATGTATCACGAACTTCGGAAACGGGGCACTAGCGGATAAGCGCGCGCATTCTACCCATGTTGGCGGCGCGGGCCACCCGTCGACCGGATATTTTGTGTGCAAGGTTACGGTGTCGCGCGCGGAGCTTTGGCTTCGGACGTGACGCGGCGCTTGGCGGGCGCCGCCGCCGGCGCGCCGTCCCAGCCGCCGGCCGGCGTCTTGACCTGTGTTGCTGCTTCCGGTTGCGGTTCTGCAACCCAGGTCCGCACGGCGGCATGCGCAGCCGCCGCGGTCGCCTGATCGAGCCTTGTGCTGAGCTCGTCACGCTTCTTTGCCGAATCGCGATCGCCCTCGCGGGCGGCCAGCGCGAACCACTTGTAGGCTTCCGCAAGGTTCGTCTCGACCCCGATGCCGCGGGCATACAGGATGCCGAGATTGTATTGGCTGTCGGTCACGCCATGGTCGGCGGCCTTGCGAAACCAATGCGTGGCGGTCTGATAGTCGGGCTTGCCGTCGGCGCCTTCGGCGTAGAGCACGGCCAGATTGTGCATGGCCTTGGCGTTGCCGGCATGCGAGGCCGCGAGGTAGAGCCGGCGAGCGGCATCGAGGTCTTTCTTCACCCCCATGCCCTTTTCGTAGAGGCCGCCGAGGCGGAACTGGGCCGGGGCCAAGCCCTGCTTGGCCGCGCGTTCGAACCATTCCGCTGCTGCCGCGAAGTTCTGTGGCGTGCCGCGCCCTTCCGCGAACCGAACCGCGACTTCGAACTCGGCGGCCGGATCGCCCTTGGCCGCAGCCGCGCGCAGGCCGCCGACGATCGCGGCGGGAACCTTGTCGGTGTCGGTCGGTCGCGCCGGCGACGGTGGGGTCGGGGAGCTCGGCGGGCGCACTGTGCCGGTGACGACGCGATCGCGTGCCGGATCCGGGCTCGCGGGCACGGACGCTGGCGCAGGCGGCTCGGGCGGCGCCAAGATGCCGGCGCTGGGCGCTGCAAGGATCTGATCGACCGGTAGCAGCACCGATTGCCGGCTCGGGGGAGCTACCACGGCCGGTTCGATGTCGGCTGGCGCGTTGCTGTTAGGAGCGGTCGCGGTCGGCTCGTCTGGGGCGACCGCGATGGGGCCGCTCGAACGGTTGAAGAAGCCGGAGAACACCTGCAGTGATCCGAGCACGACCATCACCACGCTCGCGGCGATCAGGAGAATACGGGCATGGCCGCCCATGGCGTTGTTGGCGGTCTGATCGTCGCTGCGGGCGCGGCGCAGCTGCTCCGGCGCGCGTCGGTCGGCGCGTCCGGTCAATTGGCTGCTGGCGGCCTGTGCTGCACGGCGCGCGGCGGCGATGAAGTTCGCCTTGGCATCCTGATCGGTATTGCCGGATGTCCGTGCCGCACCGAGCGTTGCGCCGAGAGCGGCCTGGGAGGCGGCGATGCGCTCGGCCGGCGAGCTGCGGCGGTTCGCGCCCGGCTCGAGCGGATGGTCGGGCGGCAAATCGGGTTCGATGGGGGCCCACTCGTGCGCGCGGGCGGGGTTGCCGTGGACGGTGGGCACCAGGGTCGCGGCGGCAGCCTCCGGGCGCGCGGGCCGCACTTGCAGGTCTGTTGCTTGCAGGTCTGTTGCATGCACGTCCGGTGCTTGCACGTCGAGCGCTTGCACATCTTGCGCCGGCTCGCTGGGCGCGTCGCTCGGCTCCGGCTGTGACGGCTCGGGCGTGCCGCGCAGGCCGGTCTCGATGATCGTGAGCCGATCGACGACCTGCCCGAGCGTGCCGTGCACGGCCTCGATCGAGTCCTGGGTGCGCTGGACGTCGCGCTTGAGAGTGTCGAGCTCCGGGAGGTGCTCGCCGGGCGCCGCTTGCGAGGCCGGCTGGCGATCGATCTGGAGCAGCAGCTCGGCGAGCGCGCGCTCGATCTTGTCGAGCTGGCTGAAACGGGCGTCGGACGACTCGATCTTCTCGACCAGCCTCGCGATCTGCTCCTCGATCAGGCTATTGGGATGATCGGCGCTCGCCTGCTGGAGGCGCTCGATCTTGTCCGCCAATCCCTGCACCAGGGCTTCCAGATCGTGGACGTCGCGGTCGGCCTGCGGGCGTGACTGCAGCGCGTCGGCGATCACCGTGATGCGCTGCTCGAGCATGGCCAGAATGTCGGCGCTGGCGACCTGATCGACCTTGAGGGCAAGCGCGCGCACCTCGTCCGACAGCCGGGCGAGCGCGTCGTTTGAAGCGACGTGGGAGACGACGCTGCGCAATCCTGCGATCGCGCCTTCGAGGTGCTCCAGCGCTGTCGGATCCTGGGCGACCGCGGCGATGCCGTCGATCTTTTGCGACATCGCCCGCACCGCCGATTCAACACCGATGAGGTTTTCGGCCGGCGTGAGCGCACGCAGCGCGTCGCGCACCTCCACGAGCCCGCGTTCGATACCCATGAGGTCGGCGGCGTCGGCGCCGGCGTCGCGCTTGCTGTCGATCCGCTGCGCCAGCGAGCGGACCTCGGTTTCCAGCGCCTCGATGGCCTGGCGCGGCATGGCCTCCCTGATCAGAAGGCCGATCTCGGCCAGGTCGTCGCGCAAGGTGTCGACGGCGCCGTTGATGGCGCAGGGTTTGAGCGATTCGATCTGGGAATTGACGCTGCGCAGCTGCTGCTCGAGGCCACCGAAGCCCTGGGTCGGGGCGCGCGGCAGCTCGGAGCGCGTGCTTTCGTTGTCGAGCATGCGCTGGCGCTCCGCGATCTCCGCGAGCGCCAGATCGAGCGGACTTGCGGGAGCGGCTGCCGGGGGCTGAGCGGCCGGCGTCTCGGGCGCGCTGCCGCGCCGAGGTGAGCCGGCAGGCCGCTCGCTCTCGCGTGGCCGGCGGTCGATCAGTTGGTCCAGCCGGCGATCGAGCTGGGCCAGGGCGCTTGCGATCTGGTGCGGCGCGTCGTCCTCGCGGCGGCTCATCGGTACGCCGATCGCAGCGCTCGTGGCCGCCAGCCGTTCGAGCTGTTGCGACAGGGTGTCGAGGCGGGCGCTCACCTCGGCTAACGGCTCGCGCGGCGCGGGCTCGGGCGTCTCGCGGCTTCGCCGGTCCTCGCCCGCCTCGGGATGCCGGTCATGGTCGGGGCGGCGGGGCGGCGGGGCAGCGTCCTGTCGCGCCGATTCCAGGATCACCGAGTCGAGCCACTCGCCAACCGACATGCCGGACCGCCGTGCGGCTTCCCGCGCGGCTTCTAGCGGTTGGGGGCGAACGCCCCTGGCTTGCCACGTCATGTCAGATGTCATGCCCACGTCCGCGTGCTGAACGGAGAGGGCCGGACGGCTTTCTGATCGTTTACAGAAGGTATCCAGACGGCGCGGCCCTGTGCCCTCGCGCGGGAGTTTTTCAACCTAAGGGTAAACAGGCGGTTAAGGATGGGGTGGTCCTGGGCGGAAAGGTGCAATTAAGCTGATATTGCCCCGCCGCCCGCGCCATCTTCGGCCAATACCGCTCAGGTTTGCTTGGTGGTTATCGGGCGCGCTGGCGGCTTGGCCTGCTGGATGCCGCAGAATCGGCTGACCGCCGCTAGCGCGGCGTCGGTGATCCTGGCCCGGTGCTCAGGTGTCTCCAAGAGGAGCTCGTCGGCGCGATTGACGATGATGCCGGCCTCCAGCAGCACGGCCGGCGCCTTGGTGAGCTTGAGGACTAGCAGTTCATCGTATTGGTAGACGCCGAGCTCCGGGTTGATGAGGTCCCGGCGCTCGCCCGCGATGGCCTCGGCGTGGTGGCGGGTGGGATGCAGTCCGCGCGATTGCAGCTCGGCTCCGAGGAGTGTTGCGAACGCGAGACTGTCGTTCGGGTTCGCGCGCGAGACGAACAGCGCATGGCCGGAGAACACGTCGCTGTAGAGGTGAGTCTCGCCCTTGTAGGTCCATCTGCTCTTGTGACGATCCTGGACATCGTCATGGTGGAGCGAGAGCAGGAGATCGACGCCGAGCGAGTTGGCCCGCGCGGTGCGCGCCACGAGCTGGGCGCGGCCGACGCCCCGCATGATGAACAGATGGGTCTGGGCGAAGCCCGCCTCCTTGAGCCGCGCGGCGAGCTCCCGGCCGAGGCGCAGATTGAATTCAAGCTCCTTGACGCCGCGCGCGCTGGTCGCGCCCGGCGCCTCGACCGTGTGTCCGACATCGAGGGCAATCTTGAAGCGGGGCGGTTCGCAGGCGCCCGCTTGCGCTGCCGTGATCGGTCCCGCGGGCGCGCGTGCCAGGGTTGCCGTCCCGGCCAGCACCACGATCGCAGCCGCGCGCACCGCTTGGCCTGTCCTGCCGCCTGTGCCCATGGTCCATGTCCAGCGGAGAGATAGGAGTCCAGGTCCCGCCGTTTTTCTATGCCTGGATGCCGACATTGATGGTATCCATGGCGCTGCGCAACTGATTCACGCCGACCGGCGGCCGTCGGCGGAGCGCCGCGTTGTTCGTTCATCCGCATTGTTGGATCATGTCATCGCCGAGTGAGTTGAGATGCGCAGGGCGCGTCAGCGCGCGCGGAGTGCGTCGCAGCCGAGGAGGACATCGTGCCGATCTACAAAGCCCCCGTCGACGAGGTGCTGTTTCTCTTGAACGACGTATTCCAGATCTCGCGCTACAACAATCTGCCAGGCTTCGCCGACGCGTCGCCCGACCTGCTCGAGCCGATCCTGGGCGAGGCCGCCAGGCTCTGCGAGGAGGTGGTGCAGCCGCTCAACCTGCCGGGCGACCGCGAGGGCTGCACTCGCCACCCGGACGGCCGCGTATCGACCCCGAAGGGCTTCAAGGAGGCCTACCGGCAATATGCGGACGGCGGCTGGATGGGCATCTCGGCGCCGACCGAATTCGGCGGCCAGGGCCTGCCGGGCCTGATGACCACCATCGCCAACGAGATGCTGACCTCGGCCAGCATGGCGTTCGCCATGTATCCGGGCCTCACCCAGGGCGCGATCGCCGCCATTCTGCATCACGGCTCGCCGGAGCAGAAGGCGGCCTATCTGCCCAAGATGGTCGAAGGCCGCTGGACCGGCACGATGAACCTCACCGAGCCGCATTGCGGCACCGATCTCGGCCTCCTGCGTGCCAAGGCGGTCAAGCAGGGTGATGGCAGCTACAAGATCACCGGCACCAAGATCTTCATCTCGGCCGGCGAGCACGACCTCGCCGAGAACATCATCCATCTCGTGCTCGCGCGTATCGAAGGCGCGCCGGCCGGCACGCGCGGCATCTCGCTGTTCATCGTGCCGAAGATGCTGCCGAAGGCCGATGGCTCGCCCGGCGCCCGCAATGCGGTCGTCTGCGGCTCGATCGAGGAGAAGATGGGCATTCATGCCAACTCGACCTGCGTGATGAACTATGACGGGGCGACCGGCTTCCTGATCGGCGAGGAGAACCGCGGCCTCAACGCCATGTTCACGATGATGAACGAGGCGCGGCTCGGCGTCGGCGTGCAGGGGCTTGCGGTCTCCGAGGCCGCCTATCAGAACGCTACTGCGTATGCGCGTGACCGCCTGCAGGGCCGCGCGCTGACTGGCGCCAAGTTCGCCGACAAGCCGGCCGATCCGATCATCGTGCATCCGGATGTGCGCCGCATGCTGATGACAATCCGCGCTTTCAACGAGGCGGCGCGCGCGCTGGTGGTGTGGACCGCGCTGATGGGCGATGTCGTGCATCGCTCGCCGGACGACAAGGCGCGGCAGGCGGCCGACGACCACATGGGTCTGCTCACGCCCGTGATCAAGGCGATGCTCACCGACCAGGGTTTCGCCAATGCGGTGCTGGCACAGCAGGTCTACGGCGGGCACGGCTACATCGCCGAGCACGGCATGGAG
>Ga0209683_10000090_pt1 | contig 31819 bp, 24 predicted proteins | sample DOMMetBare2Fresh_FD_187474 | JGI IMG/M metagenome (GOLD analysis project Ga0209683, IMG submission 187474) | Wetland sediment microbial communities from St. Louis River estuary, USA, under dissolved organic matter induced mercury methylation -... | ecosystem: Environmental > Aquatic >... | reverse complement strand
TGGGCAGGAAAAGAAAAGTTGTTGAGAGAATGAGAGATGGCAATAGCAGGAACCTGTTGGGACGCATGGAGAAGCTCCTTCGTTTTGTCAGATTGCGTGAAACCCGAGAGAATTCCAGTCGGAGTCGCAATCAGCTTGTGACGCCCTCGAAGAGAGAGTTCGCTGATACAGACTCGGGGAAGAGCCCGTGGCGGGTCTGTTTCTTCAACTCGTGTTTGGGGGCTCAACTCAGCTGAGCTGCGCTGGTGCAAACCATGTGCCCCCCGTCAAGAGCTGCGAATTGGTTGCATGGAACGGCGGTACAGCGATGATTCTTCACCGCCTTTGCTGGACAATTGCCTGGCTGCAGACCGACCTTATGCCAGATGGTGCAGGGTTGACACTATATGGTATGAGATGTCTTGCGGGTTCCCTTCAATGGCCGGTCCCGCAAACAAGATTATGGACAATGCCGGCGACAACGCCATCTCTGAAACCAACTTCGATCTAATCGTTATCGGCGCCGGTATTAACGGCAGTGGCATCGCCCGTGACGCAGCGTTGCGTGGCTTGAAGGTGTTGCTGCTGGATAAAGGCGATATCGGGGGCGGTACTTCGAGTTGGTCAACACGGCTGATTCACGGCGGCTTGCGTTACCTGGAGCATCGCGAGTTCGGCCTCGTTCGCGAATCCTTGCGTGAGCGTGAAATTCTTTTTCGCCTCGCTCCTCATCTGGTTCGGGCGCTGCCGTTGCTCATTCCGGTGTACGAAAGTTCCCGACGAGGGCTGTGGACCATTCGTGCCGGGATGCTGGCTTACGATGTGCTGTCCTATGATCGATCCTTACCGCATCACCGCATGCTGACCCGGGCGGAAGCCCGCAAGAGGGTTCCGGGGCTGGAAGCCACCGGCCTGCTCGGTGCAGCCTTGTATTACGACGCTCAGGTTGAGTACGCCGAGCGGTTGGTGCTGGAAAACGCGCTCTCGGCAATCGAGGAAGGCGCAATCGTCAGGACGTACGCGCGAGTAAATAATTTCATCAGCGACAGTACTGGCATAAAATGGATTGAAATCGAGGATGTACTTTCCGGCCAGACCTGCTCGGTGCGGGGTCGCATGGTAATCAACGCTGCCGGTCCATGGGTTGATCAGGTCGCGAGGGCGTTGGGGACGACGAAGGTTCGAACGACGCCCATGATAGGGGGCACGAAAGGCAGCCACCTGGTGGTCGACGCTTTTCCCGGCGCGCCTGCAACGGCGCTTTACGTCGAGGCCCAAATCGACCGCCGGCCCTTTTTCATTATCCCCTGGAACGGGCTGACGCTAATCGGAACTACGGATCTGCGTTTCGCGGGCAACCTCGACACAGTGCAGATTGACGATCAGGAGATTGACTACCTGCTTGCGGAGACCAACCGGGTTATTCCCACGGCGCAACTCACGCGCGCATCAATCCTCTTTACCTATTCCGGCGTGCGGCCGCTGCCGTTCACGTCAAACGATAGTGAATCAAAAATTACACGACGACATTTCATTCATGATCACGGGCCGGAGCTGAAGAACTTTCTTTCGATAGTCGGCGGCAAGCTAACAACTTATCGCAGTCTGGCGCAGGTGGCCGTCGATCTCGTCTGCCGCAAACTTGAGATAAAGGCCCCTCCCTGCACCACCCAAAGCAAAGCACTACCGGGGGGCAGAGTCTCAGATTTCGCGGTCTTTCGCAAAGAGTTCACAGGTCAAGCCAACCTCGCCGGCAACACCACGGATCATCTGCTGCGCGTCTATGGGACACGCGCGCCGGAGGTCATGCAAGTTGCTGCCGCCGATCGTTCGTTATTGGAAGTGATTAGCCCAGAGACCGGCGCGATTGCGGCAGAAGTGGTTTTCGCGTTTCAGCATGAGTTGGCGCGCACCCTGGCTGATTGTTTATTGCGGCGCACCATGATTGGCCTGAGTTCCTCGGCCGGTATTGGTGATGGAGAAAAGATTGCGCGCATTGCTCAGCAAAAGCTTGGTTGGTCCACGAGTCGGGCTCGTGCAGAGATAGACAACTATCGCACTCTACAGTCGCTGCGAGTGACGGCTAAAGTGGCGGCCGAGCGAGAATTCTAGCGGCGTGTTGCATAAATATTCTGTACTGAATTCCGCGAACTAACCGGGGGCTTATCCTGAACCTGTCTTGTCCCTTCGCCCCGCGCCGCAAGCAATAATTTCATCCAACTTTTTGATATTCATTCCATTTCGCGTAGTAAAAATGCAACGGCTGAGACAGAATAGGCAACGCATAGTTGCTGGTGATACCTCTGAGGATCCGTTTGTATTTTCTGGTGTCGAACGCTTGGAGAAAAACACATGCCCATCCCGCGCTTTAGACTGGCCCTGGTACTAACAGCGACGGCACTGCTTGTGACGCCTGCAGTTGCCACACCCGACACCAAACAGCCGAAGGTAGAGGTGAAAAATCTCGTTGCTTATGATCCGGCGCGCGCTCTTGATTTGCAGGAGGTGTCCGCCAGAGAAGTTGATGGCGTGACGATCAAAGATTTGAACTACGCCGCTTACGCAGCCAGTCATGGACGGATCAAGGCTTACCTGGTGAGACCTAAAGGCAAAGGACCGTTTGCGGGTGTTGTCTTTTTTCACTGGCTGGGCCGGCCCAAAGGTGATCGGACTCAATTCCTGGATGAGGCAACCGCACTGGCCAAACAGGGAGTTGTGTCCGTCTTGATCCAGGGATACTTCCCCTGGTCTGAGCCGCCAGTCGATGGCCCGACGGATCGGCAGAAGATCATTGATCAGACAATTGAAGCGCGGCGAGCGCTGGATCTGTTGTTGACCCAGCCGGGTGTTGATAAGAAACGCGTAGCCTATGTAGGTCACGACTATGGCTCAATGTACGGCGGCATCATTGCGGGTGTGGAGAAGCGTGTGAAGGCCTACGTCATGATTGCCGGTTTGGGTCGTTTCAGTCCCTGGTCGCTCAAGTACTGGCCCAAGACTGCGGCGCACGGTAACGAAGCCTACGAACGGGCGGTTGCAGAACTCGACCCGATCAATCATGTCGCGCACGCGAAGCCGGCCGCATTCTTGTTCCAGTTCGCCAACACTGATGAGTATATAACCCGGGAAGAGGCGACTGCTTTCTTTGCTCGAGCCAGCAAACCGAAAGAGATCAAGTGGTATGACGCCGAACACGATATGAACGTCGAGGCCGCGCGTCAGGACAGGAGAAAGTTTCTCGCGCGACAGTTGCGCCTGGCGAACACGCCCTAGTCGCCCAACCGGGCAAACCAGTCTTTCTTTGACGCGGTGCTTGATGAGCGCAACTGAACACGCGCAGCCCAGCCTGCGAACTGAGGCCGTTGCCGGCATCACCACGTTTTTTACGATGGCCTACATCCTCGTGGTCAACCCGGCTATTCTTTCCACGCCGGGCACGGGCATGGCCTTCAGTGGGGTACTGACGGCGACCGTGCTGGTCTGCTTTACGATGACGATGTTGATGGGTCTTTACGCGCGGTTACCGTTTGCGGTGGCGCCGGGGATGGGTCTCAATGCTTAATCGCATGGGCCACCGGGTTGGTAAAGGCGCCCGACAGCCTGATCAGCAGACCGGATTTTCACAGCGTTTTCCTCAAGCTGGATATCCTCGGGGCGTTGAAACTCTCGTTGTTGCCGGCAATCGTCGGTATTCTGTTCACCGATTTGTTTGATTCGATTTCGACATTTATCGGCGTGGCGCACGCCGCAAACCTCCTTGATGAAAACGGTCACCCGCGAAATCTGAAGCAGGGCTTGATAGTTGACTCATTTGCAACCCTCGGGGCGGGACTGGCCGGCTCGTCTTCGGGCACCGCGTATATTGAGAGCATTTCCGGCATCAACATGGGTGGCCGGAGGGGTCGGACGTCTGTCTTTACCGCGCTTTGTTTTCTGCCTTGTTTCTTCCTCGCGCCGCTGGCGGGCATGGTGCCTCCCTACGCAACCGCTGCGGTTCTGATCCTGGTGGGCGCCTCCATGTTCAAGAGCGTCGGCCAGATTGAGTTTTCAAGAATTGAAGAGGGTCTACCTGCGTTCCTGACGATCATACTGATCCCGCTGACGTTTTCGATCACGCAGGGCATCCTCTGGGGGTTTATTGCACATGTTTGGCTTTACCTGATCGTCGGTCGTCACCGGGAAATCAATCCGGTCATGTACGCTTTGGCAGCTGTCTCAATTGGGTTATTGCTTCTGGAGCACGTAAAATTTTAGAGAAGTGAAAGAATGGCAGTTTGCGGCGTATGACCGAATAGGATGGCACACCGCGCAGTCAGCACGCAGGATGCGTGCGGTCCCAGGGGAATGGGAGAGTCGTTATGAAGCTACAGATGATCAAGCGCCACATCCGCCTGGTAGTAATGCTCGCCGCGTTCTCTATTAGCGCCCTGGCCCAAACCCCGACACCAACACCAGTGGACCGCGGACTGGGTTTACAAGGAGGCCCCGGAGCAGCCAATTCTCAGTCTGCTTCACCAGCGAGGGAGGCCAAACCTGAACTAGTCCTGCAAACGGGCTACAACAATTTCTTTGGCGCAACACGCCTGGTCTTCAGTCCCGACGGACGTCTGCTGGCCACCGGAACGTTTCGCAGCAGCACAATCAAATTGTGGGAGACAGCCACCGGACGCGAACTCCGGAACCTCTCGAGCGGAACTCAAAGCGCTGCCGGAGTGTCACCCTTCATAGCTTTCAGCCGCGACGGCCGCGTGATTGCGGCAGCTGCCGGCGACAACTCAGTCAAGATTTGGGACGTGGTATCGGGACGCGAGGTGCAGACACTGGCCCCGCAAGCGGGTGGGACTGTCTCGTCGCTTGGCGGAGTTTCCTTTGTTGCCTTCAGCAACGACGGTCGCGTGATCACCATCAGCGACATGATTCGAGTTTGGGAGCTCGCGAGCGGACGCGAACTACGTTCGATGCCCCTGGAGTCGTTGAGTGTTGCCGGTTTTAGCGGAGGCGAAGGCGGCGCAGCGCTCAGCCCTGACGGAAGCCAACTGGCATTCTATACGGAAGGGGGATCGGGATCGCAGATTAAGTTTTGGAATCTCAACTCGGGCGGCGAGGCTCGCGTTGTCGAACTGCCAGACAATGATGTTGACAGCGCCGAACTGGCCTTCGCTGCTGATGGGCATCTGCTGGTTGCCGGGACGGTCGCTAAACGGTTGAAACTTTGGGACGTGACGACCAAAGGCAAAGCGCGCGACCTGGGACCGACCAATGTGGAGTTCGGCCTCGCCAGGTTCAGCCGCGATGGTCGTCTGCTGGCATTGGCGGAGGGTTACACGGTCAGGCTCTGGGAGGTTGCCAGCGGGCGCGAATTAGCGCCATTGAAAGCGCCGAACAGCGGGGCGTTTGCAGTGCAGGGGCGCGTCTTTGCCAGCTTTGCAGAAGATGGCAAGCGCATCGCAACCAGTGGTTTCGATACGCCGACGATCGTTTGGGAAACAGAAACGGGAAAGCAACTACTGAAGATGAGCGGGCGCACTAATATGGCCTACAAAGTCTCATTCAGCGCCGACGGCAATCAGCTGTATTCAGGCGGTCGCACGCGCTGGGATCTGCGCACGGGTCGCGGTCTGCGGTTGACTGCAGCGCCTTCCGAGCGCGCTTATGGAATCCCGAGCCCGGATGGGCGACTGGTTGCAACCTTTACACCCGACAGCAACGCGCTCACGATTCTGGAAACACCGAGTGGTCGAGTGCTGCAAACTCTGGCGCCGGCGACAGGGGGCGGAGTCGTGCAACGAGCTGATTTCAGTCCGGACAGCAGCAGGATCGCCACCACTTACGGCCCGAACCAGCAGCAGATGCAGCAAGCAGCGGGTCAGCCCGCGAGCAATCAGGATTCGGTAAAGATCTGGGACGTAAAATCCGGCCAGGAGATGCAATCGTTGGCGCTCAGCACTACCCCGCTTGAAGTTGGATTCAGCTCAGACGGCCGGATCCTCGCGATTTTGGGCAGCATGGGCCAGGTCTCTCTTTGGGATGTCCAGTCCGGCAGCCGTTTACGCGATCTCACTTCGTCGCCGTTGGAAAAAATGGTTGCGCCCGGGAATATGAGTTCAATGGGCAAAATTGATCCGCGTAAGATCAAACCGGGCTCCATGCCGTCGCTGGCTGGAATGCCCAATCTCGCCGACATGTCGGCGATGATTACAAACATGTTGGGATCGATGTCGGCCGGCACCATGGGCCGGAACATCACTTCAGTTGCCTTCAGTGTTGATGGCCGCACGTTAGCGACGGGAGGGGTGGAGTCGAAATCGAATTTTGACCTGGCGGCGATGATGGCAGACGCCTCAAACCCTAAAAAATCAAAGAACAAGCCGCCGGCTGATTACCAGGATCTGATGAAAGAGATGAAAGTCGAAGCTGTCGGTCAGATTCAGCTTTGGGACGTAGCCACCGGACGCGAGCTTGGGTCCCTGAAGGGTCACGGCAAGGGCGTCAGCCAGGTGGCCTTCAGTCGTGATGGACGACTGCTGGCATCGGGCAGTACGGATAACACGATCAAGATCTGGGACCTGGCCAGCAAACGCGAACTGCGAACGCTCGTTGGGCATACGGCCAGTATTGAATCGATCGATTTCAGTCCGGACGGGCAGTTGCTCGCCTCAGCGGGCGAAGACGGCGGCACGTTCTTGTGGGATGCCACCACAGGCGAGCATCTGTTGACGCTTATCTCGCTGGATGATGGTGGCGAATGGATGGTCGTAACACCACAGGGACTGTTCGACGGCACGCCTGCTTCCTGGAACCAGATTCTGTGGCGTTACAATCAGGACACCTTCAACGTTGCGCCCATCGAATGGTTCTTCAACGAGTTCTACTATCCCGGTTTGCTTGCTGAAGTCATCGCCGGCAAACGCCCGCGCGTGGTTCAGGATGTATCCAAAAAAGATCGCCGCCAGCCGACAGTAAAACTGTCGCTGGCGGGCGAGTCTGCTCCGGCTGCGGCCGTTAGCGCCCGCACAGTCAAAGTAAAAGTAGAGATCGTGGACGCACCTGCCGATAAGGACAACGCGCAGGGCAGCGGCGCGCGCGACGTTCGCCTTTTCCGCAACGGCTCGCTCGTCCGGGTTTGGCATGGAAACGTCCTCAACGGAAAAGCCGCTGTCACACTGGAGCAGGAAATAACCATTATGGCCGGAGCAAACCGGCTGACAGCTTATGCCTTCAACCAGGACAACGTGAAGAGCAAGGACGCGCAGTTAGCACTGACAGGAGCAGACAGCCTGCAGCGCGCGGGCACCGCCTATGTCATAGCCATCGGGATAAATGAATACGCGAACTCACAATACAATTTGAAATATGCTGTGGCTGACGCCCAGGACTTTGGCACAGAAGTGCGCCGGCGGCTCTCGGAAGTAACGCGCTTCGAGCGCTTTGAAGTGGTTCCCCTGATCAATCAGGACGCGACCAAGGCGAACATTCTCTCAGCCTTGAAACGACTGGCCGGTGCGCCCGAACCCCCGTCGCTCAAAGCCGGGGGTCTTGCCGGACTGAGGAAAGCTGAACCCGAAGATACGGTCATTATTTACTTTGCCGGACATGGGACCGCGCAGGCGCAGCGCTTTTATCTCATACCGCATGATCTGGGTTATGGCGGAGACAGGACAAAACTGAACGAGCAGGGACTACAGACGATTTTAGCGCACGGCATCTCTGACCTTGAACTGCAACAAACGGTCGAAGATCTCGACGCCGGTCACCTGCTGCTGATCATTGATGCCTGCAATTCAGGTCAGGCGCTCGAGGCTGAAGAGAAGCGGCGGGGGCCGATGAACTCGAAAGGGCTGGCACAGTTGGCTTATGAAAAAGGCATGTACATCCTCACGGCCGCGCAGAGCTATCAGGCTGCGCTTGAGGCTGCGCAGTTGGGCCATGGTCTGTTGACCTACGCCCTAATCGAGGAAGGGTTGAAAACCGCGGTTGCCGACACTGAACCGAAGGACGGACTGCTGAGTGCGCGCGAATGGCTGGACTTCGCCACCGAACGCGTGCCCCAGATGCAGGAAGAGAAGATGAAGCAAAGCCGTGGCGTGGGCCTGGCAATAGCATTTACCGAAGGCGAGCAGGGTATCGCCGCACCTGAGAAGCGCAGCGTGCAACGCCCGCGCGTTTTTTATCGTCGCGAACTGGAAGCCAATCCCCTGGTGATAGCGAAACCGTGAGTGGTCCGGATTGTGGTATTCTCGCTTTTTAACAAAGACGGGAAAGAACCTTCTTATGAGCACGACAATCGTCGTCGATGCGAAATAGAAGCAGCCATGCTGACTCGCGGAGCCGGACAGGCGATACAGCATCAAACAGAAGTTCCAACCAGCTTGCGCGGAAGATTCTCCGGAATCTTTCTGCGCCTGAACTTTAATTTGCTGCTCGGCATCTGCCCGCCCAATTGCGCCAATCATGAAAGATCACTTCATCGGTAAATCGCTTCCCCGCAAGGAAGGCCGGAAGAAGGTCACCGGGGCGGCGCTGTATGTGGACGACCTGAGCTTTCCCGGTATGCTTTACGGCGTGACTGTGCGCAGTCCGGCGCCGCGCGGGCGAATCAAAAATATTGAGTTCACCGGGGATATTCCCTGGGGTGAATTCACGATCGTCACGGCGCAGGACATTTGCGGCGCTGGCGCCGGTGACACTCGTGGCGGTCCACTTGCTGGTGAAAACTATGTTGCCTTAATTCTTGATGACCAGCCGTATCTTGCCGCTGAGTTTGTGAATCACGCTGAAGAGCCGATCCTGCTGCTGGCCCATCCGGATCGCTACCTGCTCGAAGAAGCACGCCGCAATGTGCGGATTGAGATTGAGGAATTACCGCCGATCTTTTCCCTCGCAGACTCGCTCGCCAAAAAAGAAATCATCTGGGGCGAGGACAATATCTTCAAAAAGTTCCTGGTTGAGAAAGGAAACGTTGATGACGTTTGGGCCGGCGCGGATTTCATCGTCGAAGGCGAATATCACACCGGAGCGCAGGAACAGCTATATATCGAAAACAACGGCGCCATCGCCATCGCCAACGCTGCCGAAGGCGTCACTGTTTGGGGATCAATGCAGTGCCCATACTATGTGCACAAGGCGCTCGTGAAACTCTTTGGGTTTTCCGACGATCGCATTCGGGTGATTCAGACAGAGACCGGGGGCGGGTTTGGCGGCAAGGAAGAATATCCTTCGCTGATTGCCGGCCACGCTGCCCTGCTGGCGTGGAAGTCAGGCAAGCCGGTCAAGATTGTGTATGACCGCGCCGAGGACATGGTTGCTACGACCAAGCGACATCCCTCACGGACGGCGCATCGCACTGCAGTTTCAAAAGACGGCAAGCTGTTGGGCATGGACATCGATTTCGTGATCGATGGCGGCGCTTACTGCACCCTCTCGCCGGTGGTGCTGTCGCGCGGAACAATTCACGCGGCTGGTCCGTACTTTTGCCCCAACGTCCGTATTCGCAGTCGCGCAGTGGCAACCAATATTCCGCCGCACGGGGCGTTTCGCGGCTTTGGCGCGCCGCAAAGCATCTTTGCCCTCGAACGTCACCTGGACAAAGTGGCGCACACAGTAGGGCTCACGCCGGATGAATTCCGCCGGCGGAACTTCATTCAAAAGGGCGAAACTACGGCGACCAGCCAGGTAATTCGCGAGCAGGTGGAAATGGCCTGCCTGCTCGATCGCGCTTTTGAGTTGAGTGACTATCATGCGAAGACGGCGCGCTTCGCCCATGAGAACAGCAGCGGACAGGCGCGCCTCAAAAAAGGGATGGGTTTTGCCAGCTTCATGCATGGTGCGGGCTTCACGGGTTCGGGCGAGGTCTACCTGTCGTCGGTGGTCGGCGCGGAAGCGACGGTTGAAGGGCGCGTACGTTTGCTCGCCGCCAGCACGGAGATTGGCCAGGGCACAAATACGATCTTCACGCAGATTGCGGCTGACGCGCTGCGTATCGCCGCGGATTTGATCGAAGTGGCCCAGCCGGATACGCGCCATGTTCCCAACAGCGGGCCGACGGTTGCTTCGCGCACCTGTATGGTGGTTGGCAAGCTGATCGAGTCGGCGGTGCTCGGGATGAAGCAGACCCTCGTCGGCAGTGGCCTGCTTAAAGAGCAGTACAGTTCGTCGGAGTTCCAGGAAGCCTGCGTTGCCTATCTGGAACAGCATGGACCGTTGCGGTCGCTGAGCAAATATCAGGCGCCCCCTGGCATCTTGTGGAATGACGAAAAATATCAGGGTGATGCCTACGGCACCTATGCCTGGGCAGTCTACGTGGCCGAAGTTACGGTTGATATGCTCACCTATGAAGCCCGCGTCGAGGACTTTGTGGCGATCCAGGAAGTCGGACGGGTTATCAATCCAACGCTCGCAGCAGGGCAAATCGAGGGCGGCGTGGCGCAGGGCATCGGCTATGCACTCTTCGAAAATGTCGCATGGCAGAACGGCCGCATGGCGAATGGGCAGATGACGAATTACATCATGCTAACCGCGGCGGACATTCCGCCCATCCGCGTTTTCTTTGAAGAAAATCCTTATGCATATGGACCGGCCGGGGCCAAAGGCATCGGCGAATTGCCCATGGATGGACCAGCGCCGGCGATTCTAAATGCGATCGAAAATGCGACCGGCGTGAGCTTTAACCATATCCCTTTAATGCCCGAAGTGTTGCTGGAGAAGTTATCAAGTAAGCTTTGAATTTATGTCTTGCAAGAATAGGGCTGCGTAGCTGATGCGGATGGAACCGATTATCAACAAGCTGGAGGTGCACTGCACGGTTAATGGCAGGGCGGCAATCATTCACGCTTACCCCATGGAGCGTCTGCTCGATGTTCTGCGCGAGCAGCTAAACCTGACCGGCACGAAGGAAGGCTGTGGCGAAGGAGAATGCGGCGCATGCTCGATATTTCTGAATGGCCGGATCGTGAATAGCTGCCTGGTGCCTGTTGTGCAAGCCGAAGGTGCGGAGATTCAGACCATCGAAGGCGTGGCGACTGGCGAGCAACTTCACGCCGTGCAGCAGGCCTTTATCGACTGTGGCGGAGCTCAATGTGGTATCTGCACGCCGGGCATGGTGCTGGCAGCGGTCAACTTGTTGAAAACAAATCCCCACCCGAGCGTGGCTGAGATTCGTACCGGCCTGGCTGGAAATCTCTGTCGCTGTACCGGCTATATTAAGATTTTTGAATCGGTCTTGCGCGCGTGTCAGAAACAGAGAATATTGCAGGATGGCGTTGAGCTCGACGGACAATGAGAGCTTATCTTCCCACCTACGAGTTAATCACACCGTCAGGTCTGGCTGAGGCGCTCACTTTGCTTGCTCAGGCACCTGGAGCCTGGAAGCCATTTGCGGGCGGGACCGATCTAATGGTGCTGCTCGAGGCGGGTAAGCTCACGCATCGAAATTACCTCAACATCTGGAACCTGGAAGAGCTGCGGGGCATTGCAGTCACAAATGAGCAGGTAAGCCTGGGAGCTTTGACTACCTACACCGACGTGCAAGCGAACGCAATCCTGCGCGAGGAATTCCCGATGCTTTGCCAGGCTGCCAGCGAAACCGGAGGCCTCGCCATTCAGAATCGCGGTACGCTGGGAGGCAATATTATGAACGCTTCGCCGGCAGCTGATTCGCCGCCGGCCCTGCTGGCTTACGATGCCGAACTGGAACTAGTTTCGACGAGTGGTTCGCGCCTGGTGCCCTACCATGGATTCCACACCGGTTACAAACAAATGGTCCTCAGGGCTGACGAACTGCTGGCCCGAATAATCCTCAGGCGCACAACTCAATCGTCCAGGCAGTATTACCGCAAGGTGGGAACGCGTAAGGCCCAGGCGATCTCCAAGATTTGCTTTGCGGGGCTGGCTCATATCGAGGACGGTCGTATTGCTGACGCTCGCATTGTCCTGGGAAGTGTCGCTCCGTTGCCACTTCGATGCGTGAAGACAGAAGCTGTCCTGAGGGGAAACCGAATCGCCTCCACCGTGATCGAAGCGGCGGAAATTGAATTGGCGGGTGAGATTGCGCCTATCGATGACATTCGCTCCACCAGACACTATCGCTTGCAGGTGTCCCTTAACTTGCTCAGGGATTTCTTGACGAGCTTGCAGGCGTCAAACGCACAAGCTTCTCCGGTTTAGCTAACTCGCTGGCCTGGGAGATACAAGCGCGCCTTGATTCCTTTGGCCCAAGCAGTCGATCCACTTTCTAAATGGCCCCCTTAGTTTAATATCATGCCCCTTTACACTCAGACGGAATTTACCCCCGACGCAGTCCGCCCTGTCGAATGCCTCAAAGAAGGCTGGGAAGTAATTAAAGAGCAATACTGGACGTTTGTTGGTCTCATCCTGGTAGCGCTCTTGATCGGAAATCTCGCCCCGCTGGGAATCCTGATGGCGCCCATGATGTGTGGAATCTATTTGGCTCTGCTTCAGCGCATGCGTGGCCAGCGAGTCGAGTTCGAAGTTGTCTTTAAAGGCTTCGATTTTTTTGGCGCTGGAGTTATCGCCATGCTGCTGCATCTGGTACCCGTGCTGCTCGTCCTGATCCCTTTTGCGGTCGCTTTCTTGCTCGCCTTCGTCCTCATGCTGCCGCACTCTTCAACTGCGCAAACAGTCCCAGCGAGTTCCGTCGGTTTCATTGCGGTGTCATTTATTCTGTTGCTGACCATGGCGGCGCTGTTGATGGCAGTATCCGTCGTATTCACTTTCGCCTATCCGCTGATTGTCGAAAAGGGGTTGTCCGGAGTCGAGGCTGTGAAGTTAAGCACGAAGGCCGGGCTGGCGAATTTCCAGGGCCTGCTGGCTCTTCTGTTGCTCAATGCCTTGTTGGGCCTGGGGGGTGTTCTCTGCTGTTGTGTAGGTCTGTTTTTGGTACTGCCTGTGACTTTTGCGGCCACAGCGTGTGCGTACCGCCAGGCCTTTGGTCCTGGGACCGCACGCATCCTGCGTGCTGAATCTTTAATAAAAGGTCGTATGCATTGAACAGAGTCTGAGTCCAGGGGTTCAGCACGCAGGATGCGTGCGGTCCCAGGGGCTACATAGCGTAGATTTCGCTGGTCACCTCGACTTCGCGGCCGACGGCGTCGTTATCAACTCCATCGAGACCGCCCTGCTTGGTGATTAACTTTTCGGCGGCTCCCCACCAAAGAGGCCTCGAGAATAAATAGCCCTGACCGTATCCGCACCCCAGACTCCTTAGCAATTCAAGCTGTCCCTCAGTTTCCACGCCCTCGGCCACTGCTTTCTTGCCGAGCTTCTGCGCCAGAGTCAGGATGGTTTCGACAATTCCTGTGCTCTCTTTATCGGTGCCCATGCGGCAGACGAAGGAGCGATCGATCTTCAGTATGTCGAATGGGAAACTGTGCAGATAACTGAGCGATGAATAGCCAGTGCCGAAATCGTCGATGCTCAGTTTGACGCCCAGCGTCTTCAGCTGCGACAGCATCTCCGCCGCCTCCTGAGCTTTCTCCATGATTACACTCTCGGTAATTTCCAGCTGCAGGCAGGATGGATCCATCCCGGTATCATTCAGGATTTTGGCGATCGAATCCACCAGGTTTAGCTGGGTAAATTGCTTACTCGATAGGTTTACGCTGAGGGTAAGTGGTTGTTCGCGCGGGTACTGTTGATGCCATTGCACCATCTGTTTGCAGGAGTCGGCCAGCACCAGAAATCCCAGCGGAATGATCAGGCCGGTTTCCTCCGCCAGCGGAATGAATTGGGCCGGCGAGATCGGGCCGAGCTCCGGGGATTCCAATCGCGCCAACGCCTCGAATCCCACTAACATCTTATCCGACAAAGAAACAATGGGCTGAAAGTGTACCTTAACTTCCTTGCGTTCGATCGCATGGCGCAGCTCGCGTTCGAGCGTCAGCATTTCCACCGCATGGGAGTGCATGGCGACGTCAAAGACTTCATAACGTGCTTTGCCGTTTGCCTTGGCGCGATACATGGCGATGTCGGCGTCACGGAGAATATCTTCGGGGAGTTCATAACCGGTTTGAGAAAACGCGATACCGATACTGGTGGTCGTCAGGAACTCGTGGCCATTGAGGGCGAAGGGCTCCAACAGTTCTTCCTGAATGCGCTCGGCAATATAAATCGCATCGTACGGGTCCTTGATCCCGTCAAGCAGCATGCCAAACTCGTCACCCCCGAGCCGTGCGACCGTGTCAGCCTTGCGCATACATACTTCGAGCCGGCGTCCAAGTTCGACCAGTAGTTGATCTCCCAGCGTGTGACCCAGACTGTCGTTCACGAGCTTGAAGCGATCCAGATCCAGAAAGAGCACTGCAAATTTGTATTCCTTATTTCGTTTGGCCCTGGCCAGGGCGAGACTGAGTCGGTCTGAGAGTAAGGTCCGGTTGGGAAGTCCGGTGAGAGCGTCATGGAAGGCGGCATGATGGACCTGCTCTTCGGCGCGCTTACGCTCGGTGATGTCCTGAATCTGGAGAATGAGATGCAGCGCTTCGCCCTTGGCGTTACGAGCGACCGAAGCGCTTTGCAGCACCCAGATGGGCTGGCCCGACTTATGTAGATAGCGCTTCTCTCGTTGATCGATCCGCCTTTTTCCTTCCAGCAGCTGGTAAATGTGAACCAGGTCATCACCCAGGTCGTCGGGATAGGTGACCTCCTGAAAATTTGTCGCCAATAACTCCTTTTCCGTGTAGCCGAGAATCTGGCACAGCGAGCCATTCACGCGGCGCCATTGGCCATCAGCTGAGATAAGGGCCATCCCGGCCGCGTGGTCAAAGGCATTCCGGAAATGTTCTTCACTCTGCTGCAAGGCCTGGCTGATGCGCGACTGCTCGTTCGCGTGTTGCTGGGCATCTTCAATGTTGCGCCGATAGGTGCGATAAGTGGCGTAGATGATGCCGACGATCGGCAAAGCTACCAAAAAGGCGTAAAGGCCAATTCCGTTTATGAGTCGGGTAATCATGCCGGCTGTCGAGGCGCCGGCATAGTAGGTCAGGGAGGTCCAGAGAAAATGCTTCTGCCAGATTTCCACAAACGGTTGGTTCCGCTTCATCGACTCGCGCATCGCTGCCAGTCCGGAATTCGTGAGGTACTGGATAGAAGCCATCAGGAAAATGGCGATGATGAAGTTCCCATTCAAGCCGCCGCGCCCCATTGCCTTGAGCGAGCCAAAGCAGAGATGCATGGCCCAGGCGGTGACGGCGGTCGAGCACGCCAGTAACGCGGCATTGAATGCCCTGGTAAGCCATTTCGAAGCAAAGCGCATTGATGAGCAGAGCGCTTCGACCGCAGCCAGCAGTACGGCAGCTTCGCCACCATAGAGCAGAAGGACGAGGAACACGAACGTGTCAGATACGGTTATTTCGGCGCGAACGTGGGGGATTTGAATACCAATGCGGGAACCAAAAACCAGGGTCACAAAAGTAAGCAGCAATAACTGGACGTCGATATTGTCGACTCTGAGGCCGCGAAAAGACACAACACAGGCCACCGCGCCGCCCGTGATGACGAGCCACATAAAAGGCTTGGTTAGTTGTTCCTTAGTGGAAACCGCAAAGGAATTTGCACTAGACATAGATTCGGAAGGCTTTCAGGTGTGAATCCTGCAAGCAATTCTTCGATGTTTATCGTTGGAGCAGTGAGGCTGGATGGGTCGTGGATGGACCCCAAGCTAAGAATACCCGATTGAGGCGACCGGTAGCAACCACTTTTCCCGGGGGGAACTATCGGGGGCCGGGAAAACGACCCGGACGCCCCTGAAGAAACTGGAATTTGCTGGCGGAAACCCTGATTTGTGGTTTAAGTTTACGACATGCCTGCCCCCAATCTAGTGGTACGTGGACGAAAGGTTGCTCTGTCCCGGGCGAACAAAGGGGGGTCTTTTGCCGCGCAGCGTTTAACCAGCATCCAGCCGGCCTCAATTCACATCGTCGGCGGGGTGATCGTCGCCATTGCCGGCTTTGACGACATTCCAGCTGGTTATCAGGTTGAAGAAGCGGCTGATCACGAAATTATCATCCCCGGCCTGGTTGATACGCACGTGCATATCAATGAACCGGGTCGAACTGAATGGGAAGGGTTTGCCTCGGCGACGAAGGCTGCGGCCGCAGGCGGTGTGACGACTTTGATTGATATGCCGCTTAATTCCGTGCCGCCCACGACAACAGTAGCGAACCTGCACGCCAAACTTGACGCCGCCGCGGGCCAGTGTTTTGTGGACGTCGGTTTTTGGGGAGGAGTGGTGCCGGGCAACACGGGCGAACTGGCGGGGTTGGCGACTGCTGGGGTGGTCGGCTTCAAGTGTTTTCTGATTCATTCAGGTGTTGATGAATTTCCCAATGTCACGGAAACGGAACTGCGTCTGGCCATGCCTGAGTTGACACGGTTGGGCGCTCTATTGATAGTTCATGCCGAGGTACCGGGGCCGATCAGCAAAGCTGGCTTGCCCTCTTGCCATCGGCCAGCAGATGAAGTCGCCGCCAGCAACGACGGGTACGCGGACGCATCGCTCTATCTCACCTTTCTCAAATCGCGGCCCCGGGCTGCAGAAAATGAAGCGATCGAATTGATGATCAAACTGGCCCGGGAATTTGGCACGCGCATTCACATTGTTCATCACTCATCCGCCGATGCTTTGCCATTGCTGCGGGAAGCCAGGGCGTCCGGCTTGCTGCTGAGCGCTGAGACCTGTCCGCACTATTTGTACTTTGCCGCTGAAGATATTCCCAACGGAGCCACTGAATTCAAATGCTGTCCCCCGATTCGCGAACGTGAAAATCGCGAACAGCTGTGGGCGGCGCTCGCTGATGGAACAGTCGATTTGATTGTTTCTGATCACTCGCCCTGCACCGAGGATCTCAAGCTGAAGGAAAGCGGAAACTTCCTGGAAGCCTGGGGCGGTATTGCTTCGCTGCAACTTCGGCTGCCGGTGATCTGGACTGCAGCTAGAGCGAGGGGATTTGGGATAGAGAAAATTTTGGAATGGCTCTGCAGCGCTCCGGCGAGGCAGGTTGGACTGCAGCGCAAGGGAGAGATCGCTGTGGGCTGCGATGGCGATCTCGTATTTTGGCATCCGGATGAGCATTTTCAGGTCCAGCCTCAGATGCTTTATCACCGCCACAAGTTGACGCCTTATGGAGGCGAACATTTGCAAGGGACGGTGCAAAAGACTTTCCTTCGCGGTAGAAAGATATATGATGGCGGGACATTCTCCAGCGATCCCGAGGGTCTCTTATTGCTGGGCTGGCAATGATGACCAGCGGTAGAACAAGTGAAAGGGAAGGCTGTTTAGAAAAGCGTACCTTCCGCTCGCAGCGAGCTGAGGTACGCGTCAGGCCAGTGTCCGTAGTGTCTGCATCGCCGGGCGGTCGGAGGGACGAATCCCCGCTCTGAACAAAGAGAAGTTCACAACGACGTATGCACTGCACCTGAATTGAACGTTTCGCCGTTGGCAAGAGGATGAAGAGGGAACCAGTGGATTTCACCGAACTAATCGATTTGGCTGCGGAGAGGTTGGGTGGTGCCGTACTTTTTGCCAGTGATGAGTTCTTCGCACCCAAGGAGAATCTGCTGAAGCCTGAGGCACCGATTTTTGTTGAAGGCAAATATACTGATTTGGGCAAGTGGATGGACGGATGGGAAAGCCGTCGCCGTCGCACTCCGGGATTCGACTGGTGCATTATTCGCCTGGGGCTGCCCGGCACGATTCGCGGAGTTGTTGTCGACACCAGTTTTTTTCGTGGCAACTATCCCGAACAATGCTCACTTGAAGCCGGCAACTTTCCCGGGGTGCCTGCAATTGACCAGTTGAAAAGCGACACAGCAGAATGGACTGAGGTCTTGCCCTTATCACAACTCAAAGGCGACTCGCATAACCACTTCGCGGTAAATAGCGAGCAGCGCTTTACCCACTTGCGGTTCAAGATCTATCCGGATGGAGGTGTGGCGCGCTTGCGCGTCTATGGAGAAGTGGTCCCTGAATGGAAGGAAATCAGGCGAAGAGGGGGAGAGGTGGATTTGGCAGCCGTTGAGCATGGCGGCCTGGTGTTGTCGTGCAGCGATATGTTTTTTGGCCATCGCCATAATTTGATCATGCCGGGCCGGGCGCTGAACATGAGTGACGGCTGGGAGACGAAGCGCCGCCGCGGCCCGGGCCATGATTGGGTCATCATCAGGCTGGGGGCGGTCGGTAAGATTGAGCGCGTGGAAGTTGACACGGCCTGGTTCAAGGGCAATTTCCCTGATAGCTGCTCGCTGGAGAGTTGCACCGCGGGTAAAACAGCCCTTGAAGACCCGTCATTGGTTTGGGGGACACTGCTCCCGCAAACAAAACTGCAGGCCCACACGCGACACTTTTTCACCGCTGAACTCGGTGATGTCGGGGCGGCTTCTCACGTACGTTTCAACATCTTTCCCGATGGTGGTGTCAGTCGCTTGCGAATCTACGGAAGGTTATTGGATCAGCAACCGGTATGAAGGGTCTTGAACGTTTGAATTCTCTGCCGCGATCAGTGGCCGAGCAGGAGTTCTTAAAATGTTGCGGCTCAACCAGCTGGGTGGAGCGTATGATTGCTCAGCGCCCCTTTGTCAATCTCGACGAACTGTTAAGCAAGGCCGACGACAACTGGCGTTCTCTGGCGCCGGCGGATTGGTTGGAAGCGTTTCTTAGCCATCCGAAGATTGGTGAGCAGAACGCTGGACGGGCCCAATCTGAAACTGCGCGGGCCTGGTCTGCACAGGAACAGTCGAGTACGCGTCACGCGACAGTGGAGACCATGCAGGCACTTGCTCGCGGTAACAGCGACTACGAGCAAAAGTTTGGCCATATTTTTATCGTTTGCGCCAGCGGCAAGTCGGCCGGCGAAATGCTCGAGATCCTGCGCGAGCGATTGACCAACGATCCGGAGCAGGAAATCCATCTGGCCGCCGAAGAACAAAGAAAGATCACCCAGTTAAGATTGAAAAGGATAGTTTTGGATTTTGGGTCTTAGGTCTTTGGTTATTGTTGGTCTTCAATGATTCGTTCCAAGCCCGGGCTCTAAAGGATCAAAGACTAAAAATCAAAGATCAAAGATCAAAGACCAAAGACCAAAGACCAAAGACCAAAGACCTAAAACCCATGAGCACTATTTCAACCCATGTGCTTGACACATCACGCGGCCGGCCGGCTAGCGCGGTGGCAGTGGCTCTGGAATTCCAGAACCCGGATGAAACGTGGATGCAGTTGACCCACGCGTGGACTGATGAGGACGGGCGGGTCAAGCCATTCTTTCTGGTCGAAGACAATTTGGGTCCCGGAGTTTACCGGCTGGTATTCGATACCGAGGCCTATTATCAGGGAGTGCATATTGAATGTTTTTATCCGCAGGTCACAATTGCTTTTAGAATTGAGGATGCAACGCAGCATTATCATGTACCGCTCTTGCTGAATCCATACGGCTTTTCGACTTATCGCGGTAGTTAGCTTTGGTTTTGCAGTGCGCCGGTAGAGCATAGCGGCGAGGTGCCCTGGCTGCATCACTCTATAGTTGAACCGTCTTTAGTTCAAAGCGGAATCCAAAAGCGGTGCCGCTGCCTCGCTCTGCCACCGAGCTCAAACGTGACATTATGATCAATCCGACCCTGAGCGAATGGCTTAACCTGATTTTCCGTTGGGTGCACGTATTTGCCGGCATCATGTGGGTTGGCACAACCTATTATTTCACCTGGCTTGACGCGCGCCTTACTGAGGAAGAGAAAGCCGCGGCTGCGACGGGCTCGCCAGCCCAGATTTGGATGGTCCACAGCGGCGGCTTCTATGCTGTGGAAAAGCGCAAGGTCCCGGACGAGTTATCCCGCAAACTGCATTGGTTTCGCTGGGAGGCGGGGCTGACCTGGCTCAGCGGTATGCTGCTTTTGATTCTTGTTTACTACATCGGCGGCAGAGTGATGATCGACACGGACGTCGCCGACATTAGCGTCGCCCAGGCAGTTGGCGTCGGTCTGGGTGTGCTGGTGGTTGGCTGGTTGGTTTACGATCTAATGGTCAAGTCCCCGCTGGGCAAACACGAGCTTGTGTTCGCGGGAACTGCCTATGTCCTAATCGTGGCAGAGACCTACGGCCTCTCCCGCTTAATCAGTGGCCGAGCGACCTATATGCACATCGGGGCATTGTTCGGGACAATTATGGCGGCCAACGTCTGGATGCGCATTCTGCCCGCTCAAAAGAAAATGATCGCGGCGATTAAAGCAGGACGAAAACCAGACGATAGGCTGGCCGCTCAGGCCAAGTTCCGTTCTAAACAAAACACATTCATGGCCGTGCCGCTCGTATTTTTGATGCTTAGCGGCTCTCACTTCGGTGGCAGCACCACCGGGGGATATGATTGGCTGCATCTCGCGCTCTTAATTCCCGCCGGTTGGATCGCAGCGAAGTTTATTCGCCGCGCCTGAGGAAGCAAGTCCGACCCTGCACCGGGACAAATCCTCGCCACCGAACGGCCCTTACTTCACTTCGCCAGTGGAAACACAGGCTCGATGTCGACTGGAACATTTTTCAAGCGGTCCAGCGCGTTCTGCAGGGGGGGTCTGATAACCGCATACTTGTCCAGCATTGCTTTGGCCCCTTCATAAGAGCCTTCGGCTTCAATAGTCAGGATGTCGTGAGTAAGCTTCTGCACCGCTTGTTTCACCTTCGTCTGGTCCACACTGAAAGTGCCCGACTTCTCGTCGAACCTGAACGCACCCTCATCGGTCAGGTAGTTGAACTGCATGGCCACACCGCGCCCGTGCGCCTCAGTGATACCAAAGCGTACCGAGCGGAAAGCACTGGCTAAATAAGTCGTATAGAGCGTGCGCTCCATCTGCCTGTCGACCACACCCTTATCGATCAGGTACTGCAGAGCCCACAGACCTGTTATATCCGCCTTCGCTTCTTCGATGGCCGAATAAAGTTCTTTTAACTGTTTCCGCACGGTAGTTTGCTGGCCCGCGACTTCGATGTTGTGTGGTCCCAGGCCATGCATTAATTCATGCGTCAGGATGTGCGTAAAAAACGCGTCAAAGGCGAGCAGTTTTTGCTGGGCCGGACTCAGGACGACGCGTGAGATTGGAATCAGCGTTTTGTTGAACTTGGCGTCCTGCACATTCTTCAACATGATTCGCTTTGAGCCTTTTTCCTTCACTACGCGCTCGTCATTGGGCAGATTGAAAGCTGCAGTCTGGACCCCGGTATTTCCCTCGCCGGCGCTGAAAACTTCATTGACAACCCGAATTGGCGATGACGCGCCGAGTTTTGGATTCCGATATTTTGCGTCCAGGGGCAGGTGATCTTCGAGCTCCTGCAGGTACCGGCTGAATTTTTTCAGCTTGTTACTCTCCGCATCGTCACGCAGGGTTACATAAACTTCGAAAGCTGCTTTGTAGCCGAACATTTCATCCTCGTAGGTTTCGTACGGCCCAATGGTAAGTTCGATGGGTGCGTCAAGATCCATCCAGGCAACATCGCTGTCGTAGTAATCATTAGAAGCAAACGCGGCCGCGCGTTTCACGAGAAAATCTTTCAACGTAGCATTAGTGGTCAGCTGCGCCGCTTCACGCAAGAGCCTGGCAGCCGGATCCAGAAATTCGCGATACTCGTCGCTGTAAGGCACGGACATAAGTTTGCCCGTGCTGTCGCGCCGGATGGTGTAAAAGTATCCGGTGGCCTTTTCTTTTTCTTCCGGCGAGAGGGTCGCTACCCAGGCATTAAATTCTTCTTTTGTGATGTTGTCCGGATAGAAGTTCGCCTGGGGCGGTTTAGAGGGCACACCTTCGATGAAGGGTTCGCTGTTGTCTAGCTGAGACCAGGGACCCTTGTTAATCATGAAGTAGTGCAACCGCTGGAGCCCGAGGGCACTGTGGTCTTCCTGCAGTTTCCTGTGCAGGGCCTCGTTCCCGCTCCAGACTTGCTGCAGGTAAGGCGGGTCGATTAACTTCGCGGCGGCGATGATCTTCTGCAGGGCCTTGCGATCATTTGCAGACAAACGGGACGTATCAGCCGTCATCACCGTCGGCGCAAAGCGACGAATTTTCGCGGCCAGAACCGGATCTGCGGGCATGCCTTGATTAGCCCTCCTCTTTTGAGCGACCGGCGCCGCGGAGGCAAAACTTGTAACCAGCAACAGGCAAGCAATTTTCTTCCATGAGTTCATCGGTATTTTCTCTCTTCGAAGTTTTGTGGCGCATGATTAGGCGCTATTAATGCAAACATGTTAGCACTGCGCGGCCGAACAAGTCCGCCTTCCTGGCGCTTGTCAGAGTTGTTGCCGGTTTCTGAGAATCTTGACAAACGATCCTGTGTGCAGTTCGTCCCTGGTCAAGCTGGAAAGCTTCAGCGCCTCGTCTTCGGAAATCGCACCCGAGTTCATTGCCCGCAGAAAATAGTTCAACAAGCCCTGGCCCGTCGCCGCATCGTCAAACACATCGCCGACCAGCGTTGCTTTGGCCGCTTTCTCGACAAAGTTCCGAAGCCGTTCGGAGGCGGCATCCAGACTCTCGAGGAAAAACGCATACACCGCCGCATAGCGCGTCGGTAGCTGCCCTGGATGCAGGTCCCATCCCTGATAGAAAGCGTTGGTTAGCGAGTGCTGTACGTGATCGTAATGCAGCTTCCAGGCCCGATGGACCGTGGCCGCATTCTCTTCGAGTTGCTCGGGCGTCAGCGCCGGCCCGCCGGCAACCGCGCGATGCGGTGCGACCGGCATGATGTTGGTAGCGCCGTCGGAAAGCCAGATGCCCGTACCAGCCAGTGACACCTGCATCATATGCTTCGCGAAGTCACAGGCGGGGTGCATCATGTGCTGGTGCGCCGCGGTGATGCTGCAACTGGCCGTGTAATCGTAGGTGCCAAAGTGTGCTGCCAGACAACGCCCCCGCGCGGCTTTAAGTAATAAGGGCAGATTGATCCGACCCTCATCGTTGATAATCGATTGGGTGGTTTCGATCATCATCTCCATCTTCAACGAGCCCGCCGCCAACCCGGTTTTCTCCTCCAGCGAATCAAATAAATCTGAAAGCAGGGAGACCTGCTCGGGAATCGTGATTTTGGGTAAGGTAACGACGAAATTCTCCGGGAGTTTACCGCCCGTCTTTGCGAGCAGCGTCGACACGAAAATATCCAGCGTTCGCACGCTCCGTTCGCGCAGTTCCTCGGTAAAGGGTTTAATGCGGATGCCAATAAAGGGAGGCAGTGAATGCCGTTCCATGCCTGCAGCAACTTCCAGCGCGCCCTGTGCCGCATGTCCATCTTCTTCGGCGTCGGGTCGATTCCCGTAACCGTCTTCATAGTCGATGCGAAAGTCCTCGACCGGCTCGCGCGCCAGCTTCTCTTGTACGCGTCCATAAATCGTATGGGCGATCCAGGCCGCCGGTTCAACCTCTTTCACTGCCTCTGGGTTCGTTGCCAGCGTGTTGGCCAAATCGGCGGCGCCCAATGAGGTGCTCGCAGGTAATCGCTCAGCCCCCTGTAGGCCAAGTGCTTTGGCGAACGTGAAACAGTCCGGAGCGAATTGTTGCAATGAGCGAATTGCCAAGGCGCCGAGGCGACTCGCGGAATCAGCTTTGAACAAGTGAGCACCGCCGTAGACCGTGTGCACAGGTTGGCGCCGACCAGTCTCGCCCGGATATTTTGCAGCAAAGGCCTGGTTGGCTAGTGCGAGTTGGACGCCCAAGTCTCGCAACCGTTCCGCAGACAAAGATGTCTTCATAGTTACCTCGTACATGTTGCTGGATAGAAATAACTGACTTTATTACAGGTCAGTAGAAAGTCAAGCGAGCCCCTGGATCTTCCTGGGACCGCACGCTTCCAGCGTGCCGTTACTCACCATTCAGGGCTGCCAGCTGCTATGACGGATCTCCAGTGCCAGGCGAGCACGCTGGAAGCGTGCGGTCCCAGGGCCAGGGGTCAGACAACCTAGTTGCGGGTTGGCGATTCCAAGCAGTGCCCCAGATCCTTCCACCGCTATACAAACATGCATTGGAGGTATCATCGTGAAGCTGGCAATCTCCGTATCGTTACTCTTATTGATTTCCGCCGGTCAGGCATTTGCCTCAACAATTCCTGAGGCTTTGGGTCGCGCAGCAATATCGGAAAACCCAACGGAAGCCAGAGCGGCAATCTCCAGGCTGCGAGCTCTGGGCCCGGCAGGGTTCAGTGCGCTGGCCAACGCACATCGTGATGAGATAGCGCGGCACATAGCAAATCCGTTGGAGCCCGCAACTCCAGAATGGCAAAGATTAAGCGCCGCTTTGGACGCGGTTAGCCAGCAAAAGGACAGTTATCTTTCGGGACTCTACTGGTACACGGACCTGGCCCAGGCGGAAGCTGCGGCCAGGACAGCCGGCAAACCGATTCTTTCACTCCGCCTGCTCGGGAATCTCAACGAAGAATTCAGCTGCGCCAACAGCCGATTTTTCCGCACCGTTCTTTACGCCAATGCCGGAGTCTCGCGGGCCCTGCGCGACCGGTTCATACTTCACTGGCAGTCAGTGCGCCCGGCGCCGCGGGTGACGATTGATTTTGGTGATGGGCGGAAATTAGAACGGACCGTTACTGGTAATAGCATTCATTACCTGCTGGATGCCGAAGGTAATGTGATAGACGCGCTTCCGGGACTTTATGGCCCGGCCGCCTTTCTGCGCCTTCTCGCGACCGCGGAGGATATCAGTCATCGTCTGTCGAGCCTGTCCCGCAACGAGCGGCAAAGAACGCTCGCCGACTATCACCGAGCGGCTGTGCAGTCGATTACCGCCCAATGGCTGGAGGAAACAAAGCGAGTGGGGGGAAAGATTCCTGAGAGTCTTTTGCCCCGGTCCGCCGGCAAGTCGTCCAAGGCCGTTGACATTGCCCCCCTGGCAGTCACGAAAGCAATTACTGAAGTCAGTATCCTGAAAACCATAACCCAGGATGCAGATTCGCTCAAAGTCGTCACTGATGAACCAACCTGGACCAAAATTGCTGCCGCACACGCCGGAGACGCGCGTCTGGACGAGCAAAGTGTCAGCTTAGTGCGCAGGCAAATGGAGAGCTTCTGGGCAGAGAATCCAAATGGGTCGAAGTCAGAAGTAAAACTCGCGAAGCTTCTCCAGAAGCTGGAGCAGAGCATCGCGCTGGATACTGTGCGCAACGAATATATGCTGCACCTGCAGCTTCATGCCTGGTTGGCGACAGGCTTGGTGCCGAGGGATGTCGCCTCTCTTAATGAAAAGGTTTATGCAGAGCTCTTCCGCACGCCAAAGTCCGATCCCTGGCTGGGCCTGTTTGCCGATGACGTCTACGTGGGATTACAGAACGGCGGCTTACACCCATGAGCTGGACACATTCAGATTAGTGAGATGCTAATGTGCGCGAGCGGATCGTTGAATTCCAAGCGAGCGCCCAGAGAGCCCTAAGCAGTGTCTTCCATGCGTCACATTTGCGAGATGATCGCGTCGGCAAATTCTGATGTTCGGGCTGTGCCGCCAATGTCTCGCGTCCGCACTTTGCCTTCCGCAAAAACCTTCAGCATGGCGCTCTCAGTTCGCTCAGCTGCTTCGCGCTCGCCCAGGTAGCGCAGCATCAGAATCCCTGACTGCAGCAGCGCGGTGGGATTGGCGATGCCCTGTCCGGCGATGTCTGGTGCGGAACCATGCACTGCCTCGAACATGGCGCCTTTCTCGCCAATGTTTGCACCCGGGACCAGGCCGAGCCCGCCAATCAGCCCGGCACACAAATCGGACACGATGTCGCCATATAGATTCTCCAGGAGCATTACGTCAAATTGCTCCGGACGCATCACCAACTGCATGCATGCGTTATCGATGATCTTGTCATCAGCCTCAATTTCGGGGTACGACGTGGCCACTCTCCGGAAACAATCGAGGAAGAGTCCGTCCGATAATTTCATGATGTTGGCCTTATGACCACAGGTTACTTTTTTCCGGCCCTCGCGCCGCGAATACTCAAAGGCAAACCGCGCAATACGAGTGGAAGCCTTCTCGGTAATGATCTTCAGACTCTCTACCACGCCGGGAACCACCACGTGCTCCAGCCCCGCGTACAAACTCTCAGTGTTCTCGCGCACAATGACGAGGTTGAGTTCCGGAAAGCGACAGGAAACATTTGGCAGAGCGCGAATGGGCCGCATGTTAGCGTACAAATCGAGCGCCTTTCGCAAGCCAACATTGACTGACGTGAAGCCTTTGCCAATGGGCGTGGTGACTGGCCCTTTGAGCGCGACTTTGTTGCGCGAGATCGATTCAAGCAAGGCGGGAGGCAATGTCTCGCCAAATTTTTCCAGCGCCTGTGCCCCTGCATAATGTGTTTCCCACTCGATTGCTACGCCTGAAGCTTCGAGGATGCGCACTACATTGGCAGCGATTTCCGGCCCGATGCCATCGCCCGGAATCAGTGTGATAATATGTTTCATAATTTGCGTCAGTTGTCGGTGGTTAGTAGTCCGTTGCTGTATAAACTCTCACCCATGAACGTCCATTTCAAGAAACAGAATAAGACTACGATTGACAACTGACAACTGACAACTGACTTTCAATGTCAACCAACGACACAATTCAGGGACAACAAGCTGCCGATGTTGTCATAGTGGGTGGCGGCGTCATTGGTTTGCTGATCGCGCGCGGGTTGATCCAGCGCGGCGTGTCAGATGTCATGCTGATCGAGCGCGGGGGCCTGGGCAGAGAGGCATCTTTTGCCGCCGGTGGGATTCTGGCGCCTCAGGCGGAAGCCGATAGCGCGGATGAATTCTTTCAGCTGGCCTGCCTCAGCCGTGATCTCTATCCAGCCCTGGCAGGTGAGTTGCTCGCCGAAACCGGCATTGACATCGAGCTCGATGCTACGGGGACGCTCTACCTGGGATTTACCGCTACCGACGAAGAGGAGATTGAGAAGCGTTACGAATGGCAATCTGCTGCCGGTCTTTCGGTTGACAGGCTGAGTCCCAGCGAGGCCCGGCGACTCGAGCCCGGTATCGCTGCTAACCTGCGCGCGGCCCTTTTGTTCAGCAAGGATATTCAGGTCGACAATCGTCGCTTGTTGATGGCGCTGATCGCGGCCAACAAGAAATCGGGCGTAAGACTGGTTACGGATACCGAGGTTGTATCCCTGATTACCGATGAGGAGTGTGTCACGGGAGTGCAGACCTCGTCGGGAGGGTACGTGAGCACTTGCCGGGTTGTGCTGGCGGCCGGTGCCTGGAGTTCGTTAATTCCCACCCTGGTCGGCCAACAATATCAGACCAGAATTCAGGTGGGACCTATGCGCGGACAAATGCTTTGCTTTCAGACCACTCCGCGTCTGTCGCGGCACGTTCTCTACAGCCCGCGTGGTTATCTCGTGCCGCGGCTTGATGGCCGCGTCCTGGCTGGTTCGACGTCCGAACAGGCCGGCTTTGTAAAACAGGTTACGGCGGCGGGCGTGCACTCGATACTTTCTCATGCTTTCGAACTTGCCCCCGCGCTTTGCTCTCTCGAGATCCTGAGCAGTTGGTCCGGCTTCCGTCCGCACACCGAAGATGATTTGCCGTTGCTCGGTCAGGGCAGGTATGAGGGTCTTTTTTACGCCACCGGCCACTATCGTAACGGCATTCTGCTCGCACCAATCACAGCCCAGTTGATCGCTGAGGCGGTTCTCGGTAATGTTTCTCCACTGCTCAGCCCGTTTGCTCCCGAGAGGTTTTGTCTCGTGGACGCGCATTGATTTGCGAACCTAACTGATGACTTGCCGTAATCTTTTTAACGGACGCCCGTCCTTACGCGCATTGTATTTCTTCTCTGGCCTGGTTTTCTGGCTCGTCGTCGTCTGCCCAGCTAGTCCCGCTCAGTCAGGTCGGCCGCGGGGAATAACTGAGAATTCTGCAGCCGATACCCGTACAGCCCAGGCGCTCTATGACGAAGCGAATAACTACATCACAAATAAGTACGAGGAATTCAACCGGCGCAGTATTTCTTTTGATCCGCGGCTGGAAGCGGCCACCCGAAAGGAGCAGAAGGAACTGGCAGGGCGTAATGCGGTCACGCTTGCCGGTCGTGGCCCCCTCGCCGGCAACGATCTCTACTACCTGGGTATGCTCTATCATCTGGCGGACAACTCTGCAGCAGCACTGGTAGCGCTACGCCAGTTTGTGGCCAGTCATGTGAGCGGTGAACTGGCACAAATGGCTCGTGCCGCAATAGTCGTGCACGCTCTGAAAACGAATTTAAGGCCGGAAGCTGAGAGCGCTCTTACTCAATACGCTCAGCAGCAGCCCCAGAACCAGCAGGAACTCTATGGCCTGGAAACCCTGGTAACCGACGCCTTCTATAAAGAGAAGAATTATGAGCCGATGGCGGCCCATGCAGGCGGGATGTTCAAGGCAGCAAAACTTTTGGCCACGACCAGGATTGAACCACTCAAGCGCGACCAAATGTTGTTCAAGAGCGCGCTCTTTCTTTCAGAGGCTTATCGCAAGCTTGGAAAGAAAGGATTGGCCCTGGGCGCAGTTGAGGACTTGCGCAGGTTTGCAGTCTCATTGCCGTCCGGGAATCTCTACAAGATGGCCACCGGTCGCCTGCTGGAAATTGATCCAGCTGCCGATCAAATGAAAGTCTTTGAAGAAGGTCCGTCGCTGCCCATCAAGTACGCGCCCGAACTCACGGCAGACCAGTGGCTGGATCAAACTCCCGCGAAGCTCTCTGATTTACGCGGGCGCGTCGTCTTGCTGGATTTTTGGGCGCCGTGGTGCGGTCCGTGTCGCTTCACTTTTCCAAAACTTAGAGCCTGGCACCAAAAGTTTCAGAAGGACGGCCTGGTAATCCTGGGCGTAACCAACTACTACGGAGAAATCGAAGGACAAAACGTGACCCGCACGCAGGAGTTGGCGTATCTGCGGGATTTCAAAAGGAAGAACCATCTGCCTTATGGATTTGCGATTGCCAATTCCCGCGCCAACGACAATAGCTACGCCGTTTTCTCGATACCAATGTCGTTCTTGCTTGACCGGCGGGGCGCCGTCCGGTTCATAGCCGCAGGCGCGGGAGAAGAACAGACCGCCGCGCTCGCCAGGATGATTAAGAAACTCCTGGACGAACCATTGCAGGAAAAAGCAGAGACGCGTTAAAGCATTTACTCAGACTGCGTTTGAGGATCGAAATGCGAAAGATAATTTACCGTGCCCACACCTGGCTGGGAATCATCGTCGCCATACCAGTGCTCGGCTGGGCCTCAAGCGGATTGCTCTATGCCTGGCCCGGTGCGGTCGAAGGCGGCAAGGTGGAGAGCATTCGGCCAGCGTCGCTTCGCCTGACGCCCGGCGAGGCAATGGCACGAGCGAATGAATATGCTGGAAAACAATTGCCGATTACCGCGCTCACCCTGCTCGTGCGTCAGGGACGGCCGGTCTTTCAGGCGATCGGCGGCCTGGGGGCGGATTCCCTCTTGATTGATGCTGAGACCGGCGCGGTCATCAGGACCCCCCCACCCGGCCTCCTGACACGCTATTTCCGGGAGGCCCATTTCTATTTTTTTGCCGGAGTGTGGCAGGTTCCATTACTGATTGCCTGCGCCGGGCTGGCGCTCTTTTCGGCGCTGTCCGGCATCTATTTGAACCTGACGCTGTGGCTGAGGAAAGGCAGGTCCGGTACTGCAAATCGTTAGATTGCGTCGCTGGACCGGGCCTTGATCGGCCCGCGATCGTCCCCGCGCAAACTAACAGTTTGCATTTCAGGTCAGTATAATCGGCTCAATTATGAATAGTTCCAATATCACAATCTGGCTCGCCTTTGCTGCCGGGGCGTTATCGTTCCTATCCCCCTGTGTGCTGCCGCTGGTGCCAGGTTACATCTCGCTCATGTCCGGCATCAGCATCGACAACTTGAAAGAGGGAACCAAAAGCGGCGCTCGCCGTGCCGTAATGCTGAATTCACTGGCATTTAACGCCGGGTTGTCGGTGATTTTTCTGACCCTCGGAACCGCGGCCGGCTGGGTTGGAGCCGCGGTCATCAACAACTTCTGGGTGCGACTAATCGGCGGCCTGGTGATCATAGTTTTTGGCTTGCAGTTAATAGGACTACTGAAAATCGGCGCGCTGTATAAAGACACGCGAATGTTTTCCAACGAAAAGCCGCGCGGTCTGCTTGGCTCTTTAACACTGGGAATAGCTTTCGCGGCCGGCTGGACGCCGTGTATTGGACCGATACTGGGCGGCATCATCGGGTTGGCAGCTACCAGCGGCGGCTGGCGCAGTGGTCTGACACTCTCGGCTTTTTATTCCGCGGGCCTGGCGGTGCCTTTCCTGCTCACCGGATTGGGAATCAACCAATTTCTGGGTTTCTATTCAAAGTTTCGCAGGCATCTGCACAAAGTCGAGGTCGTTTCAGGCATCATACTAATTCTGATCGGCTTGCTGGTGATGACCAACAGGACAACGCTGCTGACAAGTGGCTATGTGGCGAAGTACATCCCCAACGCCGAAAATTGGCTTAAAATCAAGCAGGCTGCTCCGACCACGGCAACTACATCAACAAGTCAGTATCCCCTGGCTCCGGATGTGCAAATGACGACGCTCGATGGCAAGGCTTATCGACTAAGCGATCTTAAGGGACGGGTGGTGCTGGTTAATTTTTGGGCGACCTGGTGCATACCCTGCCGTTCTGAAGTGCCAGAGTTCAACGCCTTGCAACAGGCCATGGAGGCAAAGGGATTTACGGTACTGGGTATTTCGACTTCGGCGAGCGACACACCGGAAGCAATTCAGCAGTTCCAGAAGGACGTGGCCCAGAATTACACTGTGCTGCGAGGCACAGACGAGGTGGGGGCGAAGTTTGGTAATGGCCCGGGACTGCCGATCACCTATGTGATCGATCGCTCAGGTCATATTCGACAAACATTTTATGGACCACGCACGCGCGAAATTTTCGAAGCGGCGGTGAGGCCTCTGTTGGATGAAACAGTCGCGACGGCAAAGAACGGTGATTAAGGAGTGCGCATGACCAGACTGACTATCCTGGCTCTTTTCCTTTTGTTAATAATTGTTCCGGGAGTTGCGCGGGCGCAAGACGGCCATGAGTACGCTCCCTTGCAGGAAAAGACAGTTAATTACAAGGAATGGACGCTGAATAACCTGGCCGATGACAAACCAGTCGCGCTTCGTTCATTGATGCAGGGCAAGAAGCTCGTGATGGTGCTTTACTTCGCGCCCTGGTGTCCCAACTGGCGCAACGAGGCGTCCGTAGCCGCCAGGCTCTACGAGAAATACAAAAGCCAGGGTTTTGAGATCATCGGTGTCAGCGAGTACGGTTCGCGTGCGGACGTGAAAGCGTTCTTTGGTCCATCAGGACCGCCCTATCCGGTGGTCTCGGAATCAGAGACGCGCGAAGACCGTGAAAAAACGGCGCACTACAGCTACCGCCAGGGCACCGGCGACACGCGCAAGTGGGGCTCGCCTTACAACATCTTCCTCGATCCGGCGACCTGTAGTAAGACCGGCGACGTTTTGACCGAAAAGGCCTGGGTTGTGAATGGTGAACTGATCGAAGCCGACGTTGACAAGTTCATAGCCGACCATCTGAAGCCCAATCCCAGCGCGGCGATCGTGCCGTGTAAAAATTAGTCCTCTCTTCCTGGGACCGCACGCATCCTGCGTGCTGCTCTGACCTCTTCCTGGGACCGCACGCATCCTGCGTGCTGCTCTGACCTCTTCCTGGGACCGCACGCATCCTGCGTGCTGCTCTGACCTCTTCCGGGAACCGCACGCATCCTGCGTGCTGCTCTGACCTCTTCCGGGAACCGCACGCATCCTGCGTGCTCTTTGCGCTTTGCCCTTTCCCGTTGCTAAGATTGCCAGCTTTCATT
>Ga0209683_10000086_pt1 | contig 32505 bp, 53 predicted proteins | sample DOMMetBare2Fresh_FD_187474 | JGI IMG/M metagenome (GOLD analysis project Ga0209683, IMG submission 187474) | Wetland sediment microbial communities from St. Louis River estuary, USA, under dissolved organic matter induced mercury methylation -... | ecosystem: Environmental > Aquatic >... | reverse complement strand
GCAATTACAAGAACAGCATATATAACTTATGCCGAATTAAATGAAATACTAGGAGTGTCAAGTTATACAGCTTCGGATAATATAAAAATTTACGAGGCGAGCGAATTGATGAAATATCATATGCGCGACAATTATAATCTTTACGACACTTCTAACGCTCCTACAAATTTAAAGCTAGCGACTGCTTATCAAGTTTTATTCAATGAAGAAAACGACGATAATAGTTATGATAGCGAAAGTTTTACAATTGGCAAATTTTCATCAGCGCAGGGAAACACAGCGGGAAAAGATGGCTACTATAAAATAAGTCCGAAGTCGAGAAGATATCTTGTTGACGCAGGGCTTACAAGGAGGGTCATATGAAAGATAAAATGTTCAAGGTAAAAATAGGAGCAGTAATAAGAGAAGTGCCTGAGGGGGCTTTAAAATGGTATTTAATGGCGGGTTGGAAAGTGTTGGAGGACAAGAAAATTGGTAAAACCAATTCCGAAAAATCTTTTAATACACACAGCGACATATAATAAGTATTTAGGAGATACGGGCGAGGGAATTTCATTCGGCGCAAATGTCAGTTTAACTGATATACGCATTGAAAAGAAAAAGCAAAGTTTTAGAGCATTAGACGGCAACGAGATAATCGGCAACGCGCTTATGTTTTATGATTTAGTAAACTCGGGCGGATTTACCGAAGAACCTATTGTGGGAAGCAAGATAACATTTGATAGCCATATTTACCATATTATTGATGTTGAAACACTATACACGGACAAGGCACACCACTACGAAATTATGTTGAAATAATGAAGCAATTCACTAGTTTCAATCAAGCGTTCAAGTGGGTGGACGATGTAGTAAAAAAATCGGTCGAAAAAGCATTGCCGAAAGTTACAAAGCAGTATTATAAAGACAGCAAAGAGTTTACGTATATAGATACGCAAACTATGTATGACAGCGGAGAAACTAGAAGCGACTTCAAGAAAGGTCTTATACTTATTAAAGCCCCACAAGTGCGCTGGTTATATTATACGAGTGGTATAAATGCCGGTCCAGGTAATAGAAGTGCAGTTCCTCAATGGTTTGAGCGAACTAAAATTGAAAACAAGGCGAAATATTTAAAAATGATCGCCGAAATAATAAATCAACAAAAGAAAGAGTGATGTTATGTTAGATACGGAAGCGTTTATAACTAAAATTAGAAACATTATTGCGGATAATACAAGTTTGGTACTTACGCAAGTTTTTACCCCACAACTGCCCCAGACGGGCGATAACATTTGTGCCGTAACCTTATTAGGTGGTACACCAGATTACAACTTGTGTGGCGTGAATTACTTTGACCAAACTTTCAGAGTTATTGTCCGAGGTAGCGAAAATGATAATACAACTAGAACTCTATGTGATGAAATTTATAATTCATTAGATAGAAAACAAGATGTATCGTTTGGCACAGGAAATAAAATTATTATGATACTAGCAAACACCACTCCAACTTATGTTGGAAAAGACGAAAACCAACGAAATGTATATAATATTACTTTTCGCGCAAAGGTAATATAGAGAGGAAGATTTTATGGAAAGTTCAGCAACAAAATTCAAATTATTTTTTGATATATCTGCAACTGAGACACCAGCATTTACAGAACTTTGCCCACTTAACCTTGATTATGACCAAGGAGAAACATTAGATACTTGGAATGATTTATGTTCAGCAATAGCAAACAATGTTAAAACTGCAATTGATCCAACTTGGTCAACAAGTTTCAAATTTGCAAAATCTGACGCAGTAGCACAATTTATAATTGCGAAAGAGTACGCAGTAGGTTCAGCAGCAACAGCAGATGTTAAAATTGTTAACTTACTAAAAGGAACAAGTGGAAAACAATTAGTTTTCACAGCAACTTTAAGCGGAATTACTTATTCAGCAGTTACCGAAGAAGTTTTACAAATTGACTTTGATTTAAAAGTTTATGACAACGCAACATTTGTAGAGACTGATTATTCAGCATAAGGGAGCTATTATGCTCTCTTATTTTTATATATAAGGAGGAAAAGAAATGATAGTATTAACAAGTAAAAAATACGAAGTTGATGAAACTATAAAGGCAGAAAATGAGAACGGGGAAACAATTTACGAATTTCAAATGCAATTGACAGGAGCGGAGAATAAAGAGATTAACGAAATTATTATAAACGAGGAAAGTTTAAAAATTGCTAAAAATTATAATAAGTTGAATGATGAAGATAAAGAAAAAGCCGACCAAAGAATAAACGAAATAACAATTGCAAATCAAGAACGCTTCGAGGACATATGTTTTAAAGAACATAAAGCACCATTTAAAGAGGCAGTAGGCGAGTTTAAGTATTTAGAAATGACCGAGGCAATGTTTGATTTTTTTTGGAAAGCCTTTATAGGGAAAAAGGCAGAACGTTCAAATACTATGATTTCCGACCTACGCAAGATTTCGGGCAATTAGACACCTTAAAAATTGACGATAGAATATATAAAATTGATTTATCTTTTAAGGTTGTTTTAAGCCTTTTAAATCTGTTTTCTAGTGATTTTGACAATAATTTTAAAGTACGAAAAGGTATGGAATTATTAAAAATAGAAATTGAGGAGAAAGATAGGTCTTTCGTTCTTGATGAAATAGCAAAATATTTATTTAATACGAATAATAAAGGTGGAGGCGAAAAAGTCTTTGACCTTGAACTTGATTTTAAATATTATTATGTTGACTTTAAAAAAATGGGGATTGACTTAAACAAAGATAATATATCTTGGTGGGAGTTCGATACAATTTTGGAGGGAATATTTTTACAAGAACATTCAACAATAGGAAAAGTTATTCAATATAGGACTTATGAGAAACCGAGCGGAAGTTATAAAACTGCCGAACAAAAAGAACACAAGTTCAATATGGATAAAAAAAGACAATATGCTCTTCCAAATCCAAAGTCAATAGATAGCGGACTTGAAAGATTATACAATTACGTAAAGACGAAAGCGGGTGATATAAATGAATGACGGAGAATTAAAAATAAAAGTTACCTTGGACGAAACAAGTGCTAATAAGCATATGGATAGTCTTGGACAAAAAGCCGACGCTTTGAGCAATAAGTTTAAAAATGCAGGAAAAGGATTGACAATGGGATTGACCTTGCCAATCGTTGGTTTAGGCGTTGCAAGTGTTAAAATGGCGAGCGATTTAGATGAAACAATAAATAAAGTAAATGTTTCGTTCGGCGACAGTGCACAAGGTGTAAAAAATTGGGCGAAAACTTCTATCAAATCAATGGGGTTAGCACAACAAACAGCACTAGATAGCGCAGCGTTATTCGGCGATATGGGTACAGGTATGGGAATTGCCGAAGATGGCGCTGCGGATATGGCAATGGAGTTGACACAATTATCAGCTGACTTAGCTTCGTTTAAGAATGTTCGACAAGATGTAGCTTCTACCGCGTTAAAAGGCATTTTTACGGGCGAGACAGAGAGTTTAAAAGGTTTAGGAATAGTAATGACCGAAACAAATTTAGAGGAGTTTAGACGCGTTAAAAAGATAAAAAAAACAATAGACAAAATGACACAAGCGGAAAAAGTACAATTGAGATATCAATTTGTAATGGAAAAGACTTCAAAAGCACAAGGCGACTTTGCAAGAACTAGCGACGGAATGGCGAACCAAAGTAGAATGGCCGGCGAGAAGATAAAAGAATTATCAACACAAATGGGCGCTATATTATTACCAATTGCGTTGAAATTAGTTACAGGATTATCAAGTGTTGTTTCGTGGTTTAGTCAATTGACTGATGGACAAAAGAAAACTATATTGATTATTCTTGGTGTTATTGCAGTTATGGGACCATTGTTAGTTATTTTTGGAAACTTAATAACAGTAATAAAAGGTGTTTCACTTGCATTAAACTTTTTAGCGATGAACCCGATTGTTCTAGTTATAGGAGCAATTATAATTGCAATTATATTATTAGTAAAACATTTTGATAAAGTTAAATGGGCTGCTAATGAAGTCGCAAAAGCATTTATGACTTCGTTCAATTGGTTAAAAACCGGACTTTGGAATATTTTTAAAGGCATTACAAATATGTTTAATAGTATGATAAATAATTTAGTGGGTGGAATTAACTTTTTTGTTAAAAACGCTTTAACACCTTTGAACGTTTTAATAGATGGTATGAACGGAATACTTGAAGGACTTGGACAAAAGAAAATTAAAAACTTAACATTTTCAATACCTAAAATACCAATGTTAGATGTTGGAACAAATATGGTACAAGGAGACGGACTTGCATTCTTACACCAAGGCGAAGCAGTCGTACCTAAAAAATATAATCCAGCAGCGGGTGGAAGTGGCATAAACGGAATGACAACGATTTATGTTCAACAGCCAAATATCGAGTTGGACGGACGCGTTGTTAGTAGAGGCTTAACACCTTACATCACGCAAACAGTAAAACTTGGAGGAGGTAATTTATAATGATAGTAGCGAGATTTAACGACACCGATTATTGTTTATTAAATAGACCGACAATAAGTACTTCGAGCCGAGAAACGAAATTCAGCGATATACAAATAGATTTTAGAGATAAAGTTGTTGCAGATTTACCGGTCAAATATCAGGAAGTTAAGATTTTGGAAGATAGCACAGTTATTTTTTACGGGTATGTTGATAGTTTTGCGCTTCCAAAGTTCGTTTCTTCGGAAACTCCGGCGATCTTATCAATAAGTTTGTTGACACCACAGACCTACTTTTCAAAAAGAACTGTATCAAAGACCATCACAAACTTGACTGTAAAAGCGGGTGTTGTTTCGATACTTGCTGATTTAGTAAGTAAGGACGGATTTACAATAGAATATAACGACTTGCCGGAAAACTTGTCTTTTAGTAAGATATATTCTTCGCAGATAGTTGAAAAGGCGCTTGATGAGTTGGCAAATAGATTTTCGTTTACTTATTATGTAGATGAGTTGAAAAAGATTTATTTAAGAACTATTGACGGAATTATTGCTTCGGAAGCGGTGCTTGATATTTCGGGAACTATTGAAGAAAGCGGAATTGAATATTTAATACCAAAGTTCGAGGCGGTTGATTATACGAATAAGTTAAGCCTAAACAACTTCTATTTAATAAATGATGGAAATCCAAACTATTTTATAAGTGAATTGACACAAGGCGAAAGTTATAAATTTAACACACCGGTTACTATTTCTAACAACGCAGTTAGCAGAGTTAAAAACAGCGACTTGGCATTAAGATTTGAAGTGTTAGAGGGTGGATTTACACCAAAGAATTACACTTTATCATTTAGTACGGGAGTTATAGTATTTCCTGCCGATATCGGAATATTAGGCGTTGATGATGAGGACGCAGCGAAGTTGATACTATTAGAAAAAAGTCAGAACAACGATAATACGATTGTGGGATTTAAATATCGCGGTCCGGACGGAATATTGGAGTTACTATATTCAGCTTGTGTTTTAGAAAAGTTTAAAGCAACATATATCGATCCAGTTGAGATTGAGGCAAACAAGGGAGTTTTAAACACTTCTGGAATTGTTGAAAGTTCGGTGCAGATGTATGGTAAGTATTTTACAGTTGCGGAGTTAACCGAATATGCGAAGTCTTTATTAAGTCAAAATAATAGACAAAATAATATTGTTGAAATTGGACTAAAAGGGAATAGCGATAATGCGAGCTTTACAACATTGAAAAACAAAATAAAACTTACTAATAAGATAACAATAGATTTACCGCAGTTTTTTATAAATGCGGGCAGTTATATAATTACCGATATTGAATATATGAACAATGGCGGAGTTGAAAGTTTACGAATTGAAACGAGGTCAAGTAATTTAAAAGAGAATTATATTGATATATTTAGGAAGCCGGATGTCGAAGTTGACGAGAATGATATCAAGAATATAATGCAGGTATTATACAGTCAAGATGAGAAGACTGTATTATCTCAAAATGTATTAGTGGACGGAGTTGAAGTTAATGTTTAAAATGGAGAATAAGCAAGTTGACTTGCTGTTTGAAAAAGACGGAAAAATAGTTAAAAAGTTGACCTTGAAAAATAGGCTGCTTGATAATTATTTGGACTATGTATTGTTTTATATGTTGCCGACCGATTTGGGCGAAAGTTTGTTCCCGCAATTTGTTGGCGATTATACAAAACCAAACTTAAAATTATTTTATAGCGCGTTTATTACGACACAGGCAAACACGCTGACGGACGCTTCAACAACTATGTTGTATGATACCGAAAGTTCGTTTAAAAATGTTACGGAATATTTGACTGATAAAACGAGAGTTATTACAAGTACATTTAATTTTGGCGGAGTATTTGAAACAGGCAATGAATTAACTTATTTAGGATTTGGTCGTGGCACATATTTAGATGACTATTTAATGTCTTATTTGGATATTCGCGAGTTAGATTTTATTTATCGTTTCTTTGACGCTTTATATATTTCGAGGACTGATGAAATATCAACAAACGAGAATATAAAAGAGTTGTATGTAAACGGAGTGCTTCAAGTAACACCGGATTATAGATATTTACCAACGAGTGATGAAGTTGATTTTAGAACGACTGCGTTGAGTAAAATTTACTTGTGTGGAGAAGCTGACGGAGATGATGTCTGCGAGGAATATAGCATTTATGATTTAACAATTACTAAAACCGCAGCGGGTCAGTTGGAGTTTAGCGGATTTCCTAATTATTATATTGAAAATAATATATTGTATCCAAAGACAACACTTTATCCAAGTTCGACATTATATCCAACGCAGAAGTATAGAGCAATAAAATCGGTTAAATTTGAATATGACGGAATGTTGTATAATGCAACTTATCCAACGGGGCAAAGTTTTACGACAATTACTTATTTGAATGTTCCAGAATTAGATATGGATTTTAGCGGAAAAGAATTTAAAATATTATGGAAGTGTGATAGAGGGTAACAACATATGAATGATACACAAACAATGCTAGGACTTGATGAGCGAGTAAGACGATTAGAGGAAAATTATCATAATCAAGACAAGCAAGCGCTAAAAGATAAGTTTGAATTGTCAACAATGATAACAAAAGCGGTCGCCGACGGGAACATCAAAACTATTGAATTATTCGAGAAGTTCGAGATGAAGTTTGACGAAAAGATAAAAGGACTAGATATGCGCACTTGCGAGCTGGAAAACCAAGACGCAAAAAAGTCGCAAATGTTGTTAAAAACGATAACAAAAACAATAATCACGACCACAGCAGGTTGGATTATATTAAGTTTTTTAAACAACTATTTGGCGCTAACTACTAACCAAATAAAGTCAAATATAAAAGAGGAGGTGGAAACATATGAGATTTATAAAAATGTTTCTTAAACCATTCGCAATGCTAGCGTTCAATTTACAATGTTTATTGTTCGGGCATTTATACGATATAAACAATGTTTGTATCCGTTGCGGAAAACATAGATAAGGAGATGATTATATGTTTTGGGAAAATGAACCAAGTACAAATACGCCGATTGACCAAATAGCGATGAATATGTTTGCGGGCGGTTGGACTAAAATGTCAAGTCAGTGGACGGCAAGTTATTCAAGTGCTGACGCGCCTACATTTATAATGATACTTAACAATGATTTTATTGATGACATAAGTATAGGTATGAAAGTAAGGGTACTACAAGGTGCGAGTTATAAATACTTTATAATTACAGCAACACAATTAGTTGGTAGTGATATTTACGTAACTATGTATGGTGGAACTGACTACACACTTACAAACACAGCGATTACGAGTGTATGGTTTAGTGCAGGGAAAGCGCCACAAGGATTTCCAATGAACCCTAATAAATGGAGTGTAATTACAAAAATAACAAGTAATATTTCTCAAGCAACGCCGACACAAAATGTTTGGTATAATTTAGGAACAACAACAATTTCAATACCAATAGGAAATTGGAATGTTAGTTTTGAAGCGCCAGTTGCAATGTCGACAACAGCAGCGCAAACAACAATGAGATATCAAGCGACTTTATCAACTGCAAATAATAGTGAAAGCGATACAGAATTTACAACATTTTCGGGAATGAGTGGTGCTTCTGCAACGCTGGATATGTATAACCAATTATATAAAGTAAAACCAGTTATCTTAGCATCTAAAACAACATACTATTTTTTATCAAGAACAACTGGAACAAACGGAGCTAACTTGATAGCAGCTGGTTCTTTATCACCATTGATAATCAAAGCAGTATGTGCTTATTTATAAGGAGGATTTATGATTAAAATAATATTAGATTTACTACCATATTTATTCATCGCAATTTCGGCGAACATTATGACGGGACTATATTTCAATTTAGAAACAATGAGTTATAAATTTGACTTGAAAAAATTGTTAATCGGAATTGGTAAAGCATTTATTATTTCATATTCATTCATTGCAACTGCGGTTGTGTATGATAAGATATTTGGATTAGTAAGTGTTGGCGATATAGAACTTGCACCTGACTTGCTTATCAAATCGGCAATTGTAATGTATGTTGGAAAAGCATTGCTTAATCTGAAAGACATTTTACAAGTTGAGAAAATGATAAAAGAGATTGAGCAAGAGATTGATGACGAATTAGAAGAAGAAATTACTGAAATAAAATATTAAACTGACATAGAATGCACAACTTTTGAATATTTTGTGCATTTTTTGTCAAAAGTTATGTAAATTGGGAATACAATTCCTAAATTGCATAAAAAGTTACAAAATAAGTTATGATATATTGGCAAACTTACGGACAAAATTCTTTTTATAAGTAGATTTGTCAACAAAAGGAGGAACATATGATTTATAGTGTGTTATACGGGCATTTAAATAGTGTAAATGCGAAACTTGGACAAACACTCAAATACGGCGATAAAATCGGTATAGAGGGTAATACAGGCAAATCTAATGGGGTTCATTTGCACTTAATGGTCATTGAGGGCATAATGACAAAATCGTGGACTTTGGCTAGTATGAAAGATATTTATAAACCGAACAAGCAAGAATGTGAGTATTTCATAAGCAACGATATTTGGGAAAATGGTAAAACGAAAATCACGACAAATTGGTTAGGCTATGAAAACCATTATGCGTACGACATTATCAACGGAATAAAAAACAGCCGACAATTAGTTTGGAATAGATCATATCCTGGATTAGTAGTCGCAGTTGGCAATTCGCCGACTGGTTATGGAAACTATGTTATAGTAGTATACTCTAAAACCACTAAATTAACCGATTTAAGCGACTTTAACAACGAACCTAGTGCTAGTACTATAAATGACTTAACAAAGCAGATAGAGGCGTTAAAACAAGAATTAGAGGCATATAAGCGCACTAATGAGATGTTATCAAGTGAGATAGTTGCTAAAAGTGAGGAAAAAAGGTTATTAAGTAAGGAATTAGACCGATACAAGCATATTGAAAGTGAGCAAACAAAAACGATCGACGAGTTAAACGCAATTGTTATTAAACAGACGCAGGAAAAAACGGCGTTGCAAGATAAATTACATTTGTGCGAATTGCAAGTTGCAAATATGCCGAAACAAATATTTACAAGTAAAAAAACAAAACTATATCATATAATAATCAAAAAGGGAGATGTCTTATATATAAAGGAAGATTAGTTGAAATACTAGTCTTTTTCTATGCCAAAATGTAAAGTAAAAAATAAATAAAATTAGTAGTTGACAAGTGCTATTATAGGTGCTATAATTAAGACAGTCAACCAAAGAGTTGGCAAGAAAGAAAGAGGGAAATAAAATGAAAAAACAAGAATTATTAGATTTTATAAAATATCAATTAAAAATTGAACTAAAAGAATTAGAAAACTTTAAAAGCGAAAAAAAAATTTATGTAGAAATTAAAAAAGAAGACCAATTCAATGTATTATCTTTATTAAATGAAAAAAACATTGAACATAACGAACATTTAAATAATAAATATTGGATTTATATAGAAAAGGAGAGTAAATAATATGAAAACATTACAACAAATTATTGACGAAAGACACGAGGTGTCAAACGCATTATTTAAAGCAAGAAGCAAGGCGCTACGTACAGGATTAAAAATCCAAAAGCAAATTGATGAGAAAGAAAGAATTAAAACATTTGTAGAAATGGTTTTTATCGGAATTATATTTGTAGTTGGTGTTTTAATTATTTCGCATTATTCAACAAAGGACGCTATAGAAAATTGTTTGAAAACTAATTCGCAAGATTATTGCGAGCAAGTATTGGGGGCGAGATAAAATGAGTTTAAGAATTAAGTTATTAGATATGACTACAAACAAGGAATTTATAAAAGAGTTTAAAACTGAATTTGCTCTTTATAAATATAGAAAGCAACTACGATATTCACGCAAGTTAATTGAAATGAAAGGTTGGGAGGTTTAATTGTGTTAGGATTATGTATCGTACTATTTACAATTATGTTATTAGAAATTGCAAGGTTCGTTGAATTAAGAACCGAGTACACAAGACTTACGAACAAATTAGGAGAGGAGATTAGTAAATATGAATTTATTATTTAATTTAAAAGAAGAAGAACAACTACAAAAACTTAATAAAATATCAAAAGAGGTATTATTGGAAAGTTGGGACAAGGATTTAATTACTATTGATGAGGTTATTGATATGGCAATGGACATCATTTACAAATTACAAGCTGATATTGACGAGGCAAAAGAACAAGCAAAAGACGACGAGGAAAGAAGAATTTACAAAGACACCGAAGATCAAAATTATCACAGGAGGGGGATTGATTAAAATATGTTTAAAAAAATAGTCAAGGCAGAAAAGACAACACGAAAAATACGCATTCCAAAGGTGTTTACGGACGCCAACGGACACGAAATGACAATGGAGTACAATGACAAGGAAATTATATTAAAACCGGTCAAGGAGGTCGTAAAGCATAAATGACAGGCAAAATAATTGTATTTATACTTATAGCAGCTTTTGGAATACTTGCCATATTGGTAGGAATAAATGAAGAAGATGATTAAAACGATCCACCTACAAATATTCGACCTAGAACGACAAAGAGCGTTTGCTAGCGAGTTTGGTAAAATGCTTATAAATATGAAGATTAGGAAATTAGAAAGGAAGATGAGAAAGTGAAAGAATTTAATGAAGTATTAAATGAATTAAACAAGGAATATGACAATATCAAAAGTGCTACATATTATCCAGAAGATGTATTACACCCAAAAAGTTTAACAATATTGATTGATGGTGCTAATCAACTCCAACAAGAGAACGAGCGATTGAAAGCCGATTATGTTATGCTTCAAAATGCACGTGATGAAGTGGAGAATAAATTGAAAAATAATTACGAAATTGCAAAAGCATTTGTGGCATCATCCGAGTTTTCAGTTAATAAATTGAAAAAAGAAAATGAAAAATTACAAATAAAATGCGATATGTTAATTGGTAAAAAAATTATTGAAAAAGATGAACAAGCAAAAGAAATAGAAATCAAAATGCGACCAACGTTAGATTTAATGAAACAAATTGCAGATTTAAAATCCGAATTATATGTTAAAGAAAAAGAAAAGCAGGAATTGATTGAGTTTGTTAAAAATAGATGTGAAGAAACAAAATCAATAATGGTTCAAAACAATTGCTTTGGAGGAACACCTGAAACTTTATATTCGATGGGAAGACCGTTTTATCAAGAAATTTTAAACAAATTGGAGGGGAAAGAATGATATTCAAAAGCGTATTAAGTGATTTAAACAATTTGGGTTATTATACATTTAGTGATTTAAGTTCCTACGGAATGTTTATTTATATTTTAAAAACAATATTATGCATACCGTTATTGATATTAGATATATTATTTTTACCACTAGAAGTTTTGTCATATATTATATTTAAAATCATTGAAAGGACAAGTGAAAACGAATGAGGGAAATTAAGTTTAGAGCAAAAACAAAAAACTGCGAGTGTATAAACGACGGTGTATGGGTTTATGGTTTTCCAACATCAAACGAAAAACAATTTTGCAATATGTTTCCTCATACTGAGGACTACCCATCTTTATATTTTACGATAGAACCTGAAACACTAGGACAATTTACAGGACTACTTGATAAGAATGGTAAAGAAATTTATGAGGGAGATATTGTTGATTATATTTATGAACCAAGCGGTAAACAAGACTATGGTTATTTTATAGCAAATGAAAAAGGAATTATATCGTTTAAAAATACAGGTTTCTATTTTGAAACAATTAAAGGTACAAATAAATATGCTAGTCATAGTAGTTGGTTAGTATCAATCCCAAATGATGAAGGAAAATTATTTGAAGTAATAGGAACAATTCACGACAAGGAGGTAAATAATGAATAACATTATAGATGAGATTAAGAAAAATATCGAACAAGAAGCATATAACGAAAACTTCTATACAAAAATAGTTCAACTTGAAGATGTATTTAAAATCCTAGAAAAATACCAAGACCAAGAAGATGTTTATAAGAAGATGTGGGAAAAACTATATGCTAAAAACTTATTATTGAAAATACCAAATATGAAATTATTACAACTAGAAATGGAAGAAATGGAAAAGTCATTTGTACAAAAACACAATATTAAGGAGGTTGAGTAGATGTTAAAGATAAAATATAATGTAAAAATAGAACAACTTGAAGAATTAGGATTTAGATATTATAGAGATAAAGAAAGTAGTTATTATAATTGTTTTTTAAAACAAATTGATACAACTACAATATTTATAAATGAACACAGAAATATAAGTTTAAATGCTTGTAAGGCAACGTTTGAATTAGAAGCACTGTTCGATCTAATCCAAGCAGGACTTGTAGAAAAGTTAGGAGAGTGATTGAGAATGAGTGAAAAAATAAAATTAGCAAATAAACTCAACGAACTTTGCGACATTATAAACGGTATGGAAAAGGAGAGATAAAATGGATTTTGTAATAAAACTTACTGGTTATATGCTTGCTTGTTTTCTCTTTACAGGATTATCTTATCTCACTGGTTTTGAAAGCACGATAATATGTATGTTGAGTTTAATATTTATAGAAATATTAGATTTAACCACTAATAAAAATGGTAAATAAATGACTAAATGCTACTTATGTGAAACACACGAGGCAAAATATAAATACAAATTAGTTGACTGCAAGGAAATAGATATATGCGATTTATGCGGTAAGGTATTATACGAATACAAGATAAACACGAAAGACCGACTATTGCAGTTGGTAGAGATGATTGAACGAGTTAAGTTTGATCGTGAAATCGAAGAAAGAGAGAAAGTAACATTATATGATAGAAACAAAAGATAGTTTAGAATATTTAAGAAGCAAGGCGGACTTTGAGTTTGATATAAACTTTTCTGACCCGCCATATGCCTTGGGCAGTGAGGTTATTATAAGACCTGATGGCAAAGTAGATTATAAGAAAGCAAACGACTTTATGAATAAGTGGGAAATGCCAACGGGCGAGTACTGGGAACAATGGTTCAAAGAGGCGTTTAGAACACTTAAACACGGTGGCTACTGCGTGATGTATGGTATGGACAGACAATTACTATTGTTTAAGTATTATGCTAATTTAGCAGGGTTTACTGAACAACAAAGTTTGTATTGGTATTTTATAAGTAACTTTCCAAAGGCAACTGATTTAAGTAAACAGATAGATAAAAATGCGGGTGCTGAAAGAGAAGTTACGGGCGAAAAGAAAACTCCTGATGGAAAAAAATGGAGTGAAAGAAGACCAAATGGCGACATTACTGGTTATGCAGGTAATAAAGAAAAAAAAGAAAATACACAAGGATTATTAACAGCACCCTCAACCGACCTTGCTAAAAAATATGAAGGTTATAAATACTCTATATCTCCACTAAAACAAACTAACGAAACAATAATGGTATTTCAGAAGCCTTATAAGACGGGTAGTTGTTTACACGATACACTAGCTTATGAAAACGGAGATGATACTTGTTGTTGTGGAGCGTTTGATATAGATGGGAATAGAGTGGAAACGAGTGATAATCTTAACGGTGGAACTTATCAAAACAAAGAAGGTAAAAGTAAATTAGCAGAGTTTTACGGTGGCGGTCAAAGGTATATTAAAGACAAGTTTATACAACCAGATGGCAGATACCCAGCCCAAACATTCTGCAACGACTTAACGGCAGAAGTGTTAGATAGACAGAGCGGGATTAGTAAGGGTAATAATTCAGTTGGTGGTGGAAATGGCGGAATATGGACAACAGGCAATTCACAACAAGTTAGCCGAGGTTATGGCAATATTGCTGGTTGTTCTAAAATCCTACACAAATGCAACTACGAACAAGAAGACCACGACTTATACTTTTATAATCCAAAGGTTAGCAAGAGTGAAAGGAATGCGGGGTGTCAAGGCGATGAAAAACAATATTCGCACGATGGCAGGGAAAAAGACATTGAAAACCCTTACCAACGAAATAATAGCGTGGCGATCAACAACCACCCAACACTAAAACCAATCGCCCTAAATAATAAAATCCTATCACTATTCAAAACACCAAACGACCAAAAAATATGCTACCCATTCGCAGGTTCGGGAAGCGAGGTCATCGGCGGACTAAAAGCAGGCTTTACAAATTGGCAAGCGTGTGAACTTAATACCGAATATGTTGAAATAGCAAAAGCAAGAATAGAATATTGGAATAATGAATCGGAAAAAGAAATGAAGGAAAACCAAGAAAAAGCATTACCACTATTTTAATAAAAGGAGATGAACCACCACGAACTTAATCTTAATAGAAACCGACCATATCATATTTGAAAAAGATGGCGTGTGCAAGTTAATAACAACTGATGACTTCCTGCATATGCTAATGAATATGGGTATAACACGACACAAGCACTATACAGCGCATGAAAGCGGGGTATCTTATATATTTGATACCGAGTTGATAATTCATTGCTTACAGGCCATTAGAATGAAAAAGGAGGGTATTACAAATGACCAAAGAAAATCTAGATGAAAACGAAAAGTGCCAAACATCATCTTGCGATAATTTAAAAGAGTGGAAGTTCACATTTTTAAAAGCTGGAAAACAAGTTATCGAAGAACTTTGTAGCGATTGTGTTGAAGCAACGATTGATGATCGTTCAAAAAGATACATCAGTCTTGAAGAAGTTGAAAGACCAAAAGTTTATACAATGAAAAGAAGATAAAATAAATCGTATTTAATGTTAAGTTGTGGTTGACTTAACATTATTTTTATGATAAAATAAGTATAGATAGGAGGTTAAGAATGAGGATGAAACCGATTTCAGTGGTTCTTCCGGATGAATTAAAACAAAAGGCGGTCGAACTTGCTGATAAAAAACGCATTTCATTAAATGCCCTTGTGAGAATAGCAATTGCTGAACTTATAGATAGGAGCAGTTAAATGGAACTACAAGAAATTAAAAACAAATTTCAACAAGCGTTTGGGAAATATAGTTTTGTAGATGAGGGACACTATTATCATATCGCTGGCAAGCGTGTAGGTATATCAACAACAGGTTTAATACATCAGTATGGCAATGAGTTTGATAGTGATACAATGAGCGAGAGAGTGGCTAAAAAGCGTGGAATAACGCAACAAGAATTACTCGAAGAATGGCGAATTGAAAACTTACACTCTACAATAAAAGGCACAATGATCCACGAATACGCACAAAGTTTATGGGCAAATGAAAAATACATCTTTGATTATTCAAAAGTGCCAAGCGAAATTGATATTGAACGATTAAAAAGTGATGTTGAGCAACTTATTCCACAAGCTGACAATTTCTATAATGATTATAAAGATATGTTTTCGGTTATTGGAATTGAAATATACTTGGGAGATGAGGAGTTTGACGAGTGCGGTGCGACTGATATAGTATTTTTAAACAACTACACGGGCGGAATTGTTGTTGCCGATTTTAAAACAAATAAAGAAATAGTTTATAAGACAAAATATAATCAACGAATGAAAGTCCCTTTACAAGATTTAGATGATGTCAATTTTATTCATTATTCTTTACAGTTATGCAATTACAGTTTTAAAATCGAAAAGAACACAGGCTTAAAAGTTGATGAGAAGATTATTATATATTTCGGACTACAAAATAATAACTACGAAATTATAGAACCAAAAGACTTGATGAAAGAAGCAAGGCAAATATTAGAAAATAGGAGGATTAGAAATATGAAAAGTATGGCAGTATTAGTTATTGGTCCATCAGGTTCAGGAAAGTCAGCTTCATTGAGAAATGTTGATGATAGTAAACTAACATTGATAAATGTTTTAGGTAAACAATTACCTTTTAAAAACACATTTAAAAATATTAAAATAACTGATGAATATGCAGATGTTTTAAAAACAATAGCAGGAACAAAAAGAAAATTGATCGTTTTAGATGACGCAGGTTATTTAATTACAAATCAATTTATGAAAAACCATTCAAAAGGTGGTGGAGGAAATGCTATCTTTGGACTTTATAACGAACTTGGAGATAACTATTGGAATTTAATCAGTCAAATAAAAAACGTTGACGGTGGAAAAATAGTTTATTTCTTTATGCACGAAGATGTCAATGAATTTGGTAAAATAAAACCAAAATCAATAGGAAAAATGCTTGATGAAAAAGTTTGTATTGAGGGTATGTTTACAGTTGTTTTAAGAACTGAATATAAAGACGGTAAATATATTATGAGAACAAAAACAAATGGAAATGACGTTGTTAAAACACCAATTGGAATGTTTGAAAACGAAGAAGTTGAAAATGACTTAAATGAAATTGACAAAGTTATTAGAGAATATTATGATTTAGATAAAATAGAAGAAGAAAAGAAAGAAGAGGAAAAATAATATGCAAAAACCACAAAATTGGGAAACAGTAGAAGCAGCAGCAGAGTTCGGAGGATTTGAAAGTCTTGAACTTGGAGGACATATCGTTGTAATTAAGAAAGCGTACGAGTACACAGGAATGACTGGCAACACATCATTAAGAATTGAAGTTGATATTGCTAGTGGCGACCAAAAGGATTATTTCCAAAAACAATTTGATAATAATACCAATGCAGATAAGAAATGGCCAAACGGGGCGATTAAATATATTTCTTTAAGTGAAGAAGAAAAAAATGTTGCAATGTTTAAAGGATTTATTACAACAGTTGAAAATTCAAACGCTGGTTATAAATGGAATTTTGAAGAAAAAACGTTAGTTGGTAAAAAGTTGGTAGGAGTATTTGGACTTGAAGAATATACTAATAACAAAGGCGAATTAAAAACTTCAACTAAACTTACACAATTTAGATCGCTTGATAAATTAAGTGAAGTAAGGGTGCCAAGAGTTAAATTATTAAACGGAACATTTGTTGCTTACGAAGAATATGTGGCCAATAAAAACAAAAATTCAATCGAAAAAACATTTGGTGAATATGTAAATATTGCTGATAATGATTTCGATTTAGACTAATCATAAATAAGAAGTGTAAAATCTTCTTTTTTTTGTAAAAAAGTGTTGCTTTTAGTGGTTATAAGGTATATAATTAGTTCATAGTACACAAAGATAGGGGGTAAAATATGAAATTTAATATAAGTATGCCGATAGAACTGCATAAAAAACTGCAACAAAAGGCGAAAGAACTTCATATGAGCGTAAGTGAGTATATAAGATATGCGTTAGTTATGTTATGGAAAGGGGAATAGGCACGTGGACATTTTAGAAGATAAAAATTTTATAGAGTTGTTAGCAATAACAGACGATATCGAACGAACAAAAGTCGAGGCGAAGATGTTGCGCCAAGCAAAACTTGACGGCGTTGAACCTACTTTTAAAAAATTATTAAAACAATGGGAAAAGAAAATCAAATCAACAAAGATGTTTGTCAATAATGGCGATCTGCCACCGACCAAATATAACGTACAAAATTTCAATTTTGGGATTTATAAAGTAGACATCAACGGTATCACAGATAATCAAAACTTGAAGTTCTCTTTTATACCGGTTATTCCGGTCGAGAGATTTATAAACGAGGACACTTATAAAGAAAAAATTAAGATAATATTTTATAAAGAAAACAAGTGGCAAGAAATGATCGTTGATAAAAGTGAGTTGGTAGTTGGCGTAAAGCTTCTACGACTTGCCGATTATGGTCTTGATGTTACGAGCGAAAATGTTAAACACTATGTAAATTATTTCAACGAGATTATGAATATCAACAAAATTGAAACATTATCTTCCGTTTCACATCTCGGCTGGAAAGACGATAAGTTTATTCCTTACGACAGCGGGGCGATGTTCGACGGAGCAGATGATTTCAAATCTATTTATAAAGCGATAGATACAAAGGGCGATTACAACACTTGGAAAGAAACGGTCGATGTATTACGCGCCAACAAAGTAGTTCGTTTACTTATGGCAACTGTTTTTGCTTCTCCATTATTGGAAAAGTTGACTTTACAGCCTTATTTAGTAAATGCGTGGTCATCACTATCGGGAAATGGTAAAACACTGTCTTGTATGGTGGCGATGTCAATATTCGGAAATCCGGACACTGGGGCGCTGCGCTTATCAAGTAATAACACTCAAAACTACTATATAACAGTCGCTTCGTTTATGCGAAACTTAACTTGCTACTTTGACGAGTTGCAAATCGTGAAGAAAAATAAACATTTAGATATGGATAGTTTAGTAATGGATTTATCCGGTCAAACGGAAAAAGGGCGATTGAATAAGAACTCGCAAGCAAAAGAAGTTAAAACTTGGTACTGCAACTTTTTATTTACTAATAATGATAAATTGGTTAAGGAAAATGCCGGCGAGCAAGTTTATAATCGTGTTATTGATATGGAAATACGCGGAAAGATTGTCGAGGACGGAACGAAAATCGCCTCAATCATCAAACGCAACTATGGATTTGCCGGCGAGATTTATATCAAGTACATTCAATCACTTAAATCAGGCGTGTTAGAAGACCGCTACAACGTTATTTATAATGAGATACTTAATACTACCAAGGCGACTGATAAGCAGGCTGGATCGCTTGCTAGCCTACTCCTAGCTGATGAATTGGCGGGCGAGTGTATGTTTGATAACGAACTATCGCTTGAAATAGATGATATAAAAGAATATATCAACGACAAAGACGAAATTAGAACTTGTATGAAAGCCAAAGAGTTCATTATTGGACTATTTAATGCCAATTATAAACGTTTTGATGATATGGGCTATGGCGAAGTTTGGGGGCGTAAGGACGAGTTTAACTACGTAATAAATATGCAAGTTTTAAGTCGTGAGCTTTCAAAAGGCGGTTATGAGTTTGACACAATCAAAAAAGAGTGGGCAGAAATGGACTTTTTGAAGACAAATTCGCAAGGTCGATACTATCACAACACGATTGTTCGAAAAGAAAAAGGGAACTACGTTTACCTAAAAATCGACGAAATTGTGGCTTGAAGTCAAAAGTCTAACATTATTCTAACGTAATTCTACAAGAAAAACGCCTAGTTTGACCTTATTTCATATAGGTGTCTAACATTCTAACATTTTTTTCCAACTACACACCCTATAATAGAAATAATTTATAAATATTTTTCTCGCGTAAGGCTCGATGCCGGACTTTTATGTTAGAATGTTAGACTTTGTTGAAAAATAAGGGCAAAGTGCCAATAAAAATGTTAGATAAATGTTAGATAAATGTTAGACTAAAAAATACAAAATGTTAGACTGTACTTATAATAGGTGCTATTATATTGTTAGTTTGATTATATATTATAAAGAAAAAGAGGGGATTATTATCGTAACTTCACAAGATTATGCAATTTACAAGGGCGATCAATTTTTATTTATCGGCAATAAATGGCAGTGTGCGACTTTTTTAGGAGTTAGTCCTAATACATTTTATTTTTATACAATGCCAGCATATGCCCGCCGAGTTAAAGATGAGTACAGCCAAAGAATTATAGTTATTAAAATAGAGGAGGAAGAAAATGAATAAAGCAAAAGTAATATTTCACGGAAGTCCTTGTCAAGATTTCAGTCTTGCAGGAAAACAAGCAGGTGGAGAACAAGGGAGTGGAACAAGAAGTTCGCTACTTTATGAAACAATTAGAATAGTGGAAAAGACTAGACCAGATTATGTTATTTGGGAAAATGTTAAAAATGTTATAAGTAAGAAACATAGACAAGTGTTTGATGATTATTTAACAAAAATGGAACAACTAGGTTATAAAAATTATTATCAGGTGCTTAATGCAAAAGATTATGGAATACCTCAAAATAGAGAAAGAGTTTTTTGTATATCAATTTTAAGTGATGTTAATAATTTTGTATTTCCACCAAAACAAGAACTACAACTTAAATTAAAAGACTTATTAGAAGATAAAGTTGATGAGAAGTATTATTTAAGTGAAAAAAAAATCGGTAAGATTGCAAATTGGAAAGCATATCAAAAACCTTTTGAAAAAGTACAAGGTAATAATAGTATTTGTCCAACACTTACTGCAAGGGGTGCTGGAGAAGAACATAGTGGAATGATTACTTATTGCGAACAGTTAGAGGAAACAACAAATCTTCAAATTATGATTGTGAAAGAAGCTACAAAAAAAGGATATGCCGAGGCAAAGGATGGAGACAGTATTAACCTAGAACATCCTAACTCAAAAACAAGAAGAGGTCGTGTAGATCATCAAGTAGCACAAACATTGACAACATCATGCAATCAAGCTGTATTTACAAATTATAAGATAAGAAAACTAACACCAAAAGAATGTTGGCGACTAATGGGATTTGATGATGCCGATTTTGAAAAAGCGGCTAAAGTAAACAGCAATAGACAACTTTATAAACAAGCAGGAAATAGTATTGTTGTAAATTTATTAGAGGCAATATTTACCGAACTATTTAAAAACGAAGAACACATTGAAATGATCGAACTATTTGGAGGAATTGGCGCACCAAGAAAAGCACTTATAAATATTGGAAAATCACATAACATATTTGATTATGTTGAATATGATAAATTCCTAGTAGCTTCATACAATGCAATTTATGGAACGGATCATTTACCACAAGATGTAAGTTTGTGGGATAAGGAGTGGATTTAGTTGAACGAACTTTTATACAACGACTTCACAACGCTTGAAAGAGCAATTATATCCTGCCTACTTATTAAACCTGAATTGACAGACCAACTGATTGTCGAGCCAAAACACTTCAAACAATACCGCAGTTTATTATTATTTATGAAACAATTCTACAAAAACTTTAAAAACTACGATTTCAACCTAATGGCGGTCGTGTGTGTGGATAAATACAACATAGTTGGCGATATATGTGAGTTGGTACAAATCGAGCCTACAACGGCGCATTTTAACCAATACCAAGAGCAGTTGATTAAGTTGTATAATGGGGAGATTGAAGAAAAGAAGAATATTCAAGCAATACTTAATTTGGCAACGAAATTAAAAAGTCGCGAGATTAGTGTTGAGGAGTTTAGAAATGAGGTGGAGAAGATATGAACACACCAAAATTAAGTTTAATCATAATCGATCCTTACTTCAATTCAGTAGTAGTCGAATTAGATAAGCAAGATGTTGCGCAATTCTACCGAGATATGAATATTGATATTAACAAGGCAAAACGAAACAAAGGCAAGCGCGAATTATATGCGAGTATCAATGAGTTTATAGATACGATAAAGAAATCAAAGGAGTGAAATAAGATATGACGCTAAATGAAAAAGAAAAGTTACGATTATTAAAAGAAAATTACAAAATAAAATATTGCATTATTGACCTTATTGACAACATAGGAAACACCAACAAAGAATTAACTAAATACTTATTAGATATTATTGATTTTAATTATAAAGAAGATTGTGATTTTCAAAAGATGAAAGAAAAATACGAAAAAATCGAAAAATTAGCAAAAAGAGGTGCGATAAGTGAATAACCACAACCTTACAAACCGCGACGAAGTCGCACAGATAAAACAACCGCCAATCTCGATGACCGTTTTATTGAACTATTTATGGAAAAATAAGGACTGTATAACAATTACGGACAAAACAAAAGTAAATACAAAATTATTCAATTCACTTTATTCAAAATATTTAAAAAGTTATTATGAAAAATATCCTGATGAACTAACGAAATACTTTCACCGCTTCGAGGAAGATGATCAATGCGAAACTTATTATTTAAATCAATTCAAAGAAATGGGGATTATATGAATAATATAATTATCGAATGTGATACTCGCCAACAAAAAGATAAACACATCATCGACTACTTCGAACGCAACGAGATAAGATATATCCGCAACAAGTTATATGCCGGCGACTACAAACTTACCAACTCCAATCGCGTCATAATAGACACAAAAAAAGACCTGATGGAAGTCTGCGGAAACCTTGCCAACTCTTCCAACCACGAACGCATTAAACGAGAAATCCAGCGTGCCAAAGATATCGGCTGCGAGCGTTTCATTTTCCTAATCGCCCACGCGCAAATCCGATTTGTCGATGAGGTCTATACTTGGAAAGTGCCAAAGAGTTCAACAACCGGACTTCCACGAACAAAAGTAAAATCCGACACATTACAAAGGATTATGGAAACAATGAGTAAACGATACGGAATTGAGTTCATATTCTGCTCAAAAGTATCAATGGGCAAAGTAGTTTATGAGTTATTGACTGATACGAAATAAGAATAGAAAGAAAGAGAGAGTAACATTATATGGAAACTAGCGGAAAAACAAGAGAGTTCAGCTCAGGAAGTAAACGAGACTTCGCCGACCACAAACCACGAATGGAATTATTACCACTTGACTTACTAGAACGCGTTGCGATTTGGTATGGATTAGGTGCTGATAAATACGGCGATAACAACTGGCGCAAAGGTCAGCCACAAAGTGCGGTGTTTGGGAGTTTAATGCGCCACGCGTCCAAATACGCGAAAGGCGACCGCACAGAAGACCATTTAAGCGCCATTGTTTGGAATGCCTTATGTTTAATCAATGATGAGGAATACCACGCTGAAAACCCGCTTATATGTGATATGACGGGCTGGTTCAAAGATAACAAACCAACTGGAAAGGGGTCTTGCACCGGTGGACAACAAGAAAGTTAGGGATTTACTTGTTTACGACTACGGGACAATTTGTATGTGCGGTGGAATAATCCGCACTAGCAACCCTATTACAATGCACCATATAGAGCCGAGAAGTAAAGGTGGCGCAACGAGTACCGAAAATGGATCACTCGTCGCACACCTCGAACATAGCGGGCTTCATATACTAATTGATGATGACATAAAGAAACTGAAACTAATCAAGCAATTTCTTTATGAGTACAAAGCAACTTGTGATGACAAGATGAGATACGAGTTTTATAAGTGGTTAGAGAGATGTTTAACTGAAATGGAATATCAACCGACCTACACACGCGACCATTTACTAACCTACCACAGAGAAGATAAAAAAGGGAGAAGAAGAAAATGATGATATCGGTATTTGATATAATCGCCATTGGGCTACTAGTTTTAATCACAGCAATAATTTATATCGTGCGAAAAGAGAGTAAGCAACTGGAAGAAATCAAACACATCGCCGAGGAATATTTAGGAACTGATGAAGAACTGGCGCTTGAAATCTTATCAACATTTAAAGATTAAAAATAAATTATACAAAATGTGCGAAAGGTGTTGACACTTCTTTGTGTTGATGATACAATATCATTAGAGAGGTAAATTACTTCTCTGACAACCTTTGAAAACCCCTTTCGAGCAACGGACTTGTTCCTTGCTTTGTGAGATGTAGATTACTATAACTGGACAAATATCTAACAAGGTCGTCTGGTCAAAGTGTGATTATTACATTTCACAAAGGAGCGAATAACTCCAAATTATCGTTCTCTATTTATATTAGTGTTAAATGCTAGCAAGGGACACTTAAAATAAACATTGTGAAAGCCACGATAGAAAATGTAGATGGCTTGTGAGAGAATGATGGGCAAGAGTTAAATCTTGCTTGTAGGGTATCAAATCATCTGCGGAATGGACTATAAATCCACGGAATGTAGAGTAGGTCAACTCGTTGATATCTTACAAGCAGGGTTAATAACTTTGCACAAATACAAGAGGTATCCGCATTGGAAATAGTAGTAAATGCCTAAAATAATATCAATTGTAAAATTTGGAGTAGACTTGACCGACTTGTATTTATTATTTAAAATGACTTGCATTGAGAAGCGAAAGCGATGGACATATTAGCCAAGTATAAAACGATCAAACGAAAGTTTGGTTTTTTTATGCCTTTTTATGTAAAATGTGTTGTCAACACACAAATTAGTGGTATAATATAATTAGAGGGTAGAATGGACTTCTACGAAAAGGAGAAATGCAAATGTTTGACAAAAATAATATTGACCACATCGAAAAGTTAAAAAGGATTATTGAGGACGAGAAAAAAGAAAATGGATATGGCTATTGGGAAAAGGCGACTAAAAAGGCGAACGAGGAGTTTGATACAAGCATAGGATTTGAGGCGTGGAGAAGTACTTATAAAAAATATGTGCTTCCACTTCGCAGCGAGAAAGAAAGTTTGGAAGATACAAAGACCAACTTATTGAAACTTATCAAAGCTGAAAAAGATATTGAGCAACTTGAAAAATACTTTGAAATGACAAAAATTGAAATACTTGGCATTGTTGAAGAATTGAAATTGTCGCATTATAACATTCAAGTTTATAAAGTTGATGATGATATCAAGATTAAACTTGGCAAGAGCGATATTGAAGATAACGAGTTGAGGCTTCCTGATGTTGCTTCTACAATCACGCTTGGCGTTGTATCAGACACGCACTTATGCAGTAAATGGCAACAACTTGAATTACTACACAAGACTTATGATTTATTCCAAGAGCGTGGCATTGATACAGTTTTACACGCCGGCGACATCTCGGACGGATTTTATAAAGATAGATTAGGAAGTATATTTATGTTAGGCTTTGACGATCAAGCGGACTATGTTGTCAATGCTTATCCTAAACGCGAGGGAATGACTACATATTTTCTTACAGGAAATCATGACTATACGCACCAAAGAAACGGAATGGCTGATATCGGGCGAGTAATTGCTGATAGAAGAAGTGATATGATTTATCTTGGGCAAGATAGGGCGACTGTAAATATAAATAAATGCGAGATTTTGCTAATGCACCCGCAAGATGGAAGTTCTTATGCTTATTCATATCGTGGGCAAAAACATTTAGATGTAATTCGTGGTGGGAAAAAGCCAAATGTTGTTTTATGTGGACATCATCACAAATTATTTTATATGCTTTATAGAAATATTCATTATTTTGAAGTTCCGAGTTTTCAAGACCGCACGCCATTTACTGATGGCAAGGGATTATCAAATGATGTTGGGGCGTGGATTATTACTATTAAACTAGATACCAAAGGAAATGTTGTTTCAATATTACCGGAGGCAATACCTTATTACAATACGAAGAATAATGATTATAATAATAAATATGATAATTATATGAAGATGAATAGAGGGCAGGAAAAGGTTATGATTAAAAAATGAGAACTGATGACTACAAAGAGAAAGACTACCACCCGCTGATGTTCTCTATTTTGAAGAAATATCACTTGTATGATAAGAAAGACGACTACTTGGACATATGTTATATCGGCTATGCCAAGGCGCTGAACAGCTACGATGAGAATAAATCGACATTTTCCAATTACGTTTATAAATGTATGGAGAATGAATTGCTAAAAGAGATAAAGCGAGAAACAGCACAAAAACGCCTTAGGACAGATGTTAGCCTCGACGAGTGTATTTATACTCAAAACGATTTAAAGTCGCTAGAAATGGCTGAAAATGGCAAAATAGAGGACGATATGGTGTTTGATGAAACAAAAAAAGAATTATACAACGCCATATCTCTATTAACCGACCGAGAGCAAGATGTTTTGACTAATATGTGGAACTTGCGAAGTGCTAACCTTTCACGCAAGCAGTTAGCTGAAAAGTACGAATTATCACAAACACATATTACAAATATAAATAACAAGGCAATGAAAAAGATAAAATCAACGATAAATAACAATTAAGTGTAGAAAATACACTTTTTTTGTTGCCTTTTTATTTTGTTATGGGTAATTTAATAGTAGAGGGTAAAAAAAAGCGAGGTGGAAATGTGGCAGGAGTTAATAATAATTTGATACCATTAAACCAAAGAGACCCAGAAGAAGTAAAAGCGATACAAAGCAAGGGAGCATATGCCTCTCACATTGCACGCAAGCGCAACACTTTATTAAAACACGATTTAATCAAACTTTTACAAATGGGCGACACGCAAGAAAAAGTATCAATGGCACTTATCGGCGAGGCACTTAACGGAAACGTCAAAGCTTTCGAGGTATTGAGAGATACAATAGGCGAGAAACCAGTTGACCGCAGCGAAAGTAAAATCGAATTTAATGACGGAAAATTGGACGATATTTTAAAAGCGATGAAGTGATGATATGGAATTTAGTGATAAATACAAGCATTTTTTAAAGACGGACGCCGAGTTCGAGTTCCTTGAAGGTTCGACTGCAAGTGGTAAAACAACAACAGGCGTTATTAAATACATATTCCAAGTATTAAAAAGTGATAAAAAAGACCATATATTGAGCGGACTTGATTTAGGAGTTATTGAAAAAAATATTATCAATGCCGAGTTGGGAATACTCGATGTGTTTGGCGACAACATTGCATATTATGGAAATGGTCGAGGACCAATCAATATGCCCCACTTACAAATAAAGAATAAAATCATATATGTTTTAGGATACTCCGACCGAGCAAGATGGAAAAAAGTCCTTGGTGGTCAAGTTGGTTGCGTTTATATAGATGAGGTCAACATTGCAGATATGGACTATTTAAGAGAAGTATCAGGACGTTGTGATTATCTTATGGCGACATTAAATCCGGACAATCCCGATTTAGATGTTTATAAAGAGTATATCAACAAGTCAAGACCATTACCGGAATATGAAAAAGATTATCCGACGGAATTATTAGAGATGTTAAATGAGCCAGCCGAAAATGGTTGGGTACACTGGTATTTTATGTTTGATGATAATGCCGGACTTACACAAGAACAAAAAGAAAAGAAGATAAGGTCTTATCCGAAAGGAACAAAGATTTATAAAAATAAAGTGTTGGGATTGCGCGGTCGAGCAAGCGGATTGATATTTAATCTTGAAGCACGCCATTTAATCACACGCGAAGAAGCAAAGAAAAAGTCTTATAAACTATTCAGCCTTGGAGTTGACACATCTTATTCAAGCAATTCAAAAGATACATTCGCACTTGTTTATGGCGGTTTAACTACCGACAACGAGTGGGTTGTCCTAGACTGCCGAGAATATAACAACAAAGATTTAGTCGTCCCACTAACGCCGAGCGATATGCCGGTCAAGATAGATTTATTTTTACAAATGTGTTTTGAAAAATGGGGCTTTACTAAAAATATATTTATAGACAGCGCGGATCAAGCGACTATATTAGAAGTTCGTAAATATATAAAAATGACGGGCAAGATATACAACGTATTCGACGCTTACAAAAAAACAAAGAATATTGACCGTATAAATATGCAAAGCGGTTGGTTCGCTATCGGAAAATTCTTCCTTGTTGAAGAAGATACGAAGCCAATGCAAAAAGAATTGAACATTTATTCGTGGAAAGAAACGAAAGATGAACCAGAAGACGGAAACGACCACCTTATACAAGCAGGACAATATGGGTGGCTACCTTACAAAAATGAGATAGGGAAGTGATTATATGAATTTAAAAGATAAGTTCGGGCAAGGAATAACAAACTTCCTTTATCCGTATATTCAAAATTATTCAAGAGAAAGTGGTGGTTCTATGCCGAAGTTAGCAATGCAAAATGAGTTATACAATTTACAAGAACGATATTTGTGGTTTTTAGGTAATGAGGAGTTGCTAGCCGACTTTTATGCCACTAGAACACAAAGTTCATTAACAATTGATACGAAGTCAAGTTATTATTATTCAAACCTTGACGCAACAATGAGAATTATACACAGTGGACTTCCAAGCTTCTGCTCTTACGCAAAATCTAACTTGCTACAAAGTGGCGGTATGGATTATAAAGTAATGATGAAAGAAAAAGAAGTTGAAAAAGAAACTATCGTTTTAGAAGATATACTTGACGACAATGATTTTAGAAAACAAGTAACTAATATGATTACTACCGAAAGTTGGGCTGGAAGATTTGCAGTTAAAATAAGTATTGATAAAGAAATTAGCGAATACCCGATAATTGAGAAGTATAGTCCACTATCTTATAGAGCAGTTTATAAACGCGGACGTTTACAAGAGTTAATATTCATTGAAAAATACGATGACGGGAAGTTTGAACTTCACGAGCATTATGGAAAAGGCTATGTTAAATATAATCTTTACAAAAAAACACAACACGGACTTACGGAAGTAAATATGAATGCGCTACCGGAAACGGCGGACATTGTAAACGTAATAATCCCAAACAATCAAATGTGGGCGATGGAAAAAGTTGCCAACAAGAGCGATTATGAGGGGCTTATTGCCGAGTTCGATAGTTTAGATGAAACTTGGTCGCAATTAAGTGATGAAATAAGAAATGGACGCGCTGAAACTTATGTACCGGACATTTTAATGGACAACAAGCAGTTCAACGCATTTAAAAAGAAATATGTTGTTACTGGTACGGATTTACGCGAAACAGCGAAAAGCGAAATTACACATAATCAGCCAGCAATAAGAACCGAAGAATATACAAAAGCGATCAACGCAATCACGAACAATATTTTAGCGGGATTTGGACTATCTCCAATCACTGTTGGTATTGATGAAAACACAGGAGCAAATGCATCGGGCGAAAATATCGCAAGACGCGAAGTTGTTTCATTAAGAACAAGAAAGAATATGATTGAAACTTGGGAAGAATTTTTGGAAAAACTATTCTTACTATTATTAAATGTGCATGGCATTGATAAGAAAGAAATGTATGTTGAAGTTAAATTCGGCGAGTATATCACACCAAGTAGAAAAGAAGTAATTGAAGAAGTTAAAATGTTGATAGACGCGAGCATTATTGATAACGAGAAAGCGCTTGACGATGTTTATGGCGATGAATTAAGCGAAGAAGATAAAGTGCGTATACTTACCAACAATGGAAATGTAACTTTCGAGGAAGAAGAAAACACTACCGAATAAGGAGTGATACAAAATGACTGAAAAGGAATTGGAAAAATTAGACAACGAAGAAACGAAATTGATGTTGAAGAATATTGATGACAATTATGCCAAACTAGACTTACCAATAGCAGAGCCGGAATATAATAAGGACGGGGAATTAACTAACGAAAAAGAAGTAAAAAATTCGTTAAAGTTAATCCTCCCAATTTTATTAGTACTGTGGGAACGCAATTTAGCCATCACAATGGACGGAAGTTATAAAGTGATGTTTGGGGTTAATAAATACTTTAACTTCGCTAAAAAAGGCTTAAAAGTGCCAAAAAAGGCTATATCTGTTAAAGAGTGGAATGCCATAGTTGATAAGTTGATAAAACAACGCCAGCAAAAGATAAAAATCAAGCAAGTTATAAAAGGCAATGCCAAGATTTTAAACAAACGAGTACAAAATACAGTAATGCAGATGTATCGCGACGGCAAAAATTATAAGCAAACAGCGAAAGAACTTCAACGCTTATATGGTTACAGTAAAGGCAAGGCGAAATCAATCGCAATTACCGAGAAAAACTTTTATAAATCAGAAGCACAACTTGAAGCGACAAAAGATTTAAATATTAAAAAAACTTGGATACACACAGGGCGCGGAGAAGAAGCGAGAGAAACACACAAGAATGCAAACGGTCAGACTGTCAAAGGTCGCGACACTATGTTTAATGTAGGTGGCATAAAAACAATAGCACCCCAGCACTTTGGAAAAGCGAACCAAGATATTAACTGTCATTGCATTATGCGTGTAGATGTAATTGATGAATAAATAGGAGATGGGGAAAAATGAGAAATAAATCACACGGACTAGAAGTCGGCGATGTGCTAACACAAAATGGTTATTTAGATACCGAAAACGCAGAGATGTCTCCGGACATCGCACCAAGTTTATTGCCTTATTTAGCAAATGGCGAAATAACAATGAAGTCGTTCGGACAAGAAATGGAAAGAACGGCATTAGTTTTAGAAAATGCCAAAGATATTTCCAATTCAATAGCAACACTTGATGTAGAGCACTGGTTTATACATAAAGGATATCACTTCTTTAATACACAATGTTTGCCAATACCTGCAAATACAACTTGGAATTGGGTAATTGAAACGGGCGACAAGGGATTGCATATGATATTTGATATTACTGCGAACGACGGAGCGCTTGTTTATGAAACTTATGAAACAATAACTGCAAACGCAAATGGAACATTACAATTATTATTAAACAATAATCGTTTATCAAGCAATACATCAACAGCAACAATGAGATTAAATCCAACGGGCATATCAACTGTTGGAGCAACTAAACTAAGATGTGGAAGAATTGGTGTTGCTGGTGGAGCAGGACAAAGAGTCGGCGGAAGCGTTGAAAGAAAAAATGAAGTTATTTTTAAAAAGAATACAAAATATTTATTAACAATGCAAAACCTAGTTGGAGTTGTCAACAATGTTAATTTAACACACTCTTGGTACGAAAACGGATTATAAAAATCAAGCCCACTTATCGGCTTTGTAGGTATGAGGAACACATAGTTACCGACACTTTAATCGGAGGAGGAGGCAAGTTATGGAAAATAACGAAACTTTGGTTACTGAACCAGTTGTAGAAACGAAATCAGAGGAAATGTTACCGCAATCGCAAGTAAACGGACTTATTGCCAAAGAAAGAAAATCGGCACAAGAACAATTACTAAAAGAATTGGGTATCGAAGATGTTAAAAGTGCGAAAGATGGACTTAAAAAAGTTAAAGAACTTCAAGAAGCACAAAAAACGGATTTAGAAAGAAAATCGGAAGAACTTGAAGACTGGAAAACGAAATACACAACATTAGAGAAACAAGTTCAGGAAACTAAACTAGATGAAAGTATCAAGACTACTTTATCATCATTAGAAGTTGACACGAGCAAACTGGGATTAGTTAAAAAACTAATCGACACGAACGACTTATTTAATGAGGCTGGTATCAACAATGAAGAATTGCAGAATAGAATTGCAAAAGTAATTGAAGAAGAATTGCCGGAACTTAAAAAAACTATGCCGAAAGTCGGAGTGGAAAAACAAGATGAAACTTATCAGCGAAAAGAAGATAGTTCATTTTTAGAGGCATATAAAAAACTTAAAAAATAAGAAATAGGAGATGAAATATTATGGCAGTAACAACAGCAAGAAAAGTTGAGGGGTATTCAAATATCTCGGAAGAAGTATTAGCAGAAAGTTCAATTATTAGACAAGTTTCAAGAAAAGATATCGTGGGAACTCCTGGTTCAACTAACGTTAAAGTTTATGTAAATGAACTTGCAACAATAGCTGACTATGTTCCAGGTACTGGCGTTGCTTTATCAGCAGACGGAAGTGCTTATGTAACAATCGCAAACCTTAAAGAAAAAGCAATCAACGAAATTATGGATGGGTTCACAGTAGAAACTGCACCATCAGATTACGTAGTTCAAAGACTTATGGCAGCGATGGGTTCAGCTGGTGAGCAAATTGACAAAGATGGATTTATCAAAATGGAAGCTGACGGAACTGAATTAGTAGCAGCAGCAGGAGCAGCACCAACAGCAGCAAACCTTTACGGAAAAATCATAGCTCTTAAAGTAGCATTAGATAATGCAAAAGCACCTCAAAAAGGACGCGCATTAGTAATTACACCAGAAGTTCAAGGACTTATGTTATCAGTAGATAGCAAATTAGTTTTAGATACAACTCGTGGAGATAGCATTCAAACTGATGGTTACATTGGACGTGTTTTAGGATTTGACGTATTCGTTACAACTTTACTTCCAGCAGGAACTAACATTATAGCAATGCAAGAAAGAGCATTCGTATTCGGAATGGCTTTCACAAGAGAAGTAATGATCCAATCATTAGATGGTTCAGGAACTTATATCGGAGACGCAGCAGTACAAGGTCGTTGGGCTTATGTAACTGGGGCAGTTAGACCTACTTTAATCCAAGTTGATAACGGAGCAGCGTAATTAACTAAAACACAAATAAAGGAGTGGTAATATGGCAATTACAAGAACAGCATATATAACTTATGCCGAATTAAATGAAATACTAGGAGTGTCAAGTTATACAGCTTCGGATAATATAAAAATTTACGAGGCGAGCGAATTGATGAAATATCATATGCGCG
>Ga0209683_10000085_pt1 | contig 32593 bp, 33 predicted proteins | sample DOMMetBare2Fresh_FD_187474 | JGI IMG/M metagenome (GOLD analysis project Ga0209683, IMG submission 187474) | Wetland sediment microbial communities from St. Louis River estuary, USA, under dissolved organic matter induced mercury methylation -... | ecosystem: Environmental > Aquatic >... | reverse complement strand
CTCGGCTCGATCGTCGACGTGCTGACACTCGGCGTCGCGGCGCTCGGCGGCATCTCGCTGCTGGTCGGCGGAGTCGGAATCTTCACGATCATGACGATCGCCGTGCGCGAACGGACGGAAGAGATCGGCTTGCTGCGCGCAATCGGCGCGCGCCGTTCCCGCATCGCGACCTCATTCTGTTCATCGCCTTCGGCGTCATCATCCTGACGCTGGTCGGGCTCGGCCTGCTGCTGCCGCCGGTGATCCGCTGGCTCAAGCTCGGCCACGACCGCGCCAGCGAGGAGCGGCAGGAACGCTCGCGCGAGCTCACCGCCCGGCACGACGCCATGACCGCGGCGCTGCATGAGATCGAGGAGCGCGGCCGCGCGCATGGCATCTCGGACGACATGCTCGCGTTGGCGCGCGCCCGTCATGACGCGCGCAGCCAGCAATTTCCAAAGAGCCTGGAGGAAGGCTGGGACACCGCCGCGCTCGGCGCGCGCCTGCGGCTCGACCTGATCGCGGCCGAGCGCGACCACGTCAACCGGCTCCTGCGCGAGGGCAAGATCACCGACGAGACCCGTCGCAAGATCGAGCGCGAGCTCGACCTCGAGGAAGCGACCATCGCCTGCAGGCAGGAGGAGGCGTAGCGAGCGGGACAGTTTGTAGGGTGGGCAAAGGCGATGGCACAGGCTCTCCATCATGGCAGAGCCTATCGTGCGCCGTGCCCACCGGCGACTCGCTGCTCGCACAGACTCTTTTGGTGGGCACGGCGCACGATAGCTCTGCTGACACGGAAATGCAGTGCACGCGCCTTTGCCCACCCTACAAAATCAAGAGAATCAGACGCGTCAGCGCTGGGATACCCAGCGCCGGAAGCGCCACCAGTACTGCCGCGCGGCCGCGGCGATGAGCAGCGCGCCGACCGCCAGGATGAACACCGGCAGCCAGATCAGCACGGCGCCCAGCACCAACAGCACGATCACGCCGGCCACCAGGGCCACGAGCGCGAGCGCGAGAAAGATTGTGAACGGCCCCGGCAGCGTCACATTGGCGCGGCGCATGCCCTCGCGATCGGCGACCCAGACGAAGACGCGGGACTCGTCACGCCGCTCACTACCGCCGGGCGGAATGATCTCTGGCTCGGAACGCGGGCGTTCCGGCGGTCCGCTGCGCTGGTCGGAGCTGGTCATGCCCGAACATGTAGGGCGTTGGAGGCTAAACGCAATGCCGGGCGCGTCTGACCAGGTCTCGCTCATGCCCTGCGCGCAGCGTCGACCCTGCGGATCAAGTCCTCGACCACCGGGCTCTTTGCGAACGGTATGAACCGAACGGGCGCGCTGAAGGTCACTTCAGTACCAAATAGGCTCGGCTTGCGCAGCATCAGCGAGACGCGCGGTGGATTGATCAGCGGCGAATAGCTGACATTGATGATGTCGGAAAGCCGCACCCGATCTTCCTGGCCGCGGTTCCTGATCACCAGCGCGGCGCCGTCGTCCCAGACCTCGTCGACCAGGTCGAAGACAAGCTTCTTCATGATGACGTAGCCGAACACGGCCATCAGCACCGGCACGACCACGAAACCCAGCACCATGGCTTGATCACCGCCCATGCCCGAGAGCAATGCCACGACAATGAACAGCGCGAGGAATCCGAACCAGATGATCGGGAAAATTCGCTTGAACCAGAACGTGGCTCGCGACGAGATGCGGCGCATGCGCCCCTACTCCGCCGCAGTTCGCCCCGCCCCACTATGGCCGAAGCGGCGCTCGATGTAGTCGATCACCATCTGCTTGAAGTCGGCCGCGACCGTCGGGCCGCGCAGCGTCACCGACTTCTTGCCGTCGATGAAGACAGGGGCGGCGGGCGTCTCGCCGGTGCCCGGAAGCGAGATGCCGATGTCGGCATGCTTGCTTTCGCCCGGGCCGTTGACGATGCAGCCCATCACCGCGACGTTGAGCGTCTCGACGCCCGGATAGCGCTTCTTCCACTCCGGCATCGATTCATGGATGAAGCCCTGGATGTCGCGCGCGAGCTCCTGGAACGTGGTCGAGGTGGTGCGCCCGCAGCCCGGGCACGCCGCCACCAGCGGCACGAAGGTGCGGAAGCCCATGGTCTGCAACAGCTCCTGGGCGACCTTCACCTCGAGCGTGCGGTCGCCGCCGGGCTCGGGCGTGAGCGAGACCCGGATGGTGTCGCCGATGCCTTGCTGCAGCAGGATGCCCATGGCGGCCGACGACGCCACGATGCCCTTCGAGCCCATGCCGGCTTCGGTGAGGCCGAGATGCAGCGCGTAGTCGGAGCGGCGCGCGAGATCGATATAGACCGCGATCAGGTCCTGCACGGCAGAGACTTTCGCCGACAGGATGATGCGGTTGCGCGACAGCCCCATCTCCTCGGCGCGTTGCGCCGAGATGAGCGCGGACTGCACCATCGCCTCGCGGGTGACCTCGCGCGCGTCCTTCGGCGTGTTCGAGCGCGCGTTCTCGTCCATCAGGTGGGTGAGCAATTCCTGGTCGAGCGAGCCCCAGTTGGCGCCGATGCGCACCGGCTTGCCGTGCTTGATCGCGGTTTCGACAATGGCGCCGAACTGGCGATCCTTCTTCTCCTTGAAGCCGACATTGCCGGGATTGATGCGGTACTTGTCGAGCGCCTCCGCGCAGGCCGGATGATCCGCCAGCAGCTTGTGGCCGATATAGTGGAAGTCGCCCACGATCGGGACGCTGACGCCCATCTTGGCGAGGCGCTCCTTGATGTGCGGAACCGCAGCCGCCGCCTCGTCGCGGTCGACCGTGATGCGCACGATCTCGGAGCCGGCGCGCGCGAGCGCCGCCACCTGCGCGGCGGTCCCCGCCACGTCGGCGGTGTCGGTGTTGGTCATCGACTGCACCACCACCGGGGCGCCGCCACCGACCATCACGCCGCCGACGTCGACCGCCACCGATTGGCGCCGTTCCTGCGGACCTGCTTCAATCATTGCTCAATCTCCTGCTGCCAGTGCAAGTGCCAGAGCGCCCCGGCGGCGTCAACGAGAGTGGCCGTCATGCTAGTGCCCCGCTTCCGAAGTTCGTTAGTCCTTGCAGCATCCTCCGACACGAACTTCGGAAGCAAAGGGGCACTAGCAACTCTATGATTCTAGTGCCGCTTTTCGATTTGAAGTTCCTAACAGAGTATGCTGCAGGTGATGTAGGAACTTCAAATCGGCGGCACTAGTGACCGCCGCAATGGGTGCAGATGCCGCTGATCTCGATCACCGGCGATTTCGGGGTGAAGCCGGCGGCGCGCGCGGCCGCTTTCAGTTTGGTGGCGACCTCCGCGGACGACGCCTCCCCGACCGTCCCGCAGCGGTCGCAGAGCAGGAACACCACAAGATCGCCGGCCGCATGGGCATGCACGCAGGCCACGAAGGCGTTTCGGCTCTCGATGCGATGGACCAGCCCGTTCTCGCGCAGGAACTCGAGCGCGCGATAGACCGTGATCGGCGCCGGCCGCGGCCCCTTCGGCGAGAGCCGCTCCATGATCTCGTAGGCGCCGAGCGGCCGGTGGCTGACCAGCAGCGCCGCCAGCACGTCGCGGCGGATCGGCGTCAAGCGCTGGCCACGCTCGACGCAGCGCGCCTGCGCGACCGCCATGGCATCGGTCGAGCAGCGGGCGTGGTCGTGGCCGGGAGCCGGAAAAACCGCCTGCTCGCGCGCTGGTGTGGCTTTGGCCATGGGAGCGACTTTACCTTTTTTGGGGCCGCTAGTGCCGCCGATTTGAAGTTCCTGCACTACCTGCGGCAAGCTCGGTCAGGAACTTCAAATCGAAAAGCGGCACTACATCATAGAGTTGCTAGTGCCCCTTTGTTTGCGAAGTTCGTGTCAGAGGTTGCCGCGACGTATCACGAACTTCGGAAACGGGGCACTAGGGGGAATTGGTGCAATGCAGCATTTCACTATTGCATTGCAATAGGACACTCCCCACATTTCCGGTTCCGTTGCGCCCGATTCGGCGCCCCTTGTCAGTAATCCTCAGTGGATGTGATGCTTGCATCGCGATTGAACAAGCTGCTTTCGGGGGTCTGGCAAGGCCGTCCTCCTGCCCGGCGCCTCAATCTCGCCCTGCAAGGTGGCGGCGCGCATGGCGCCTTCACCTGGGGGGTGCTCGACCAACTCCTGGCGGACGGGCGCATCGCGATCGACGGCGTGTCGGGCACCTCGGCCGGCGCCGTCAATGCGGTGATGCTCGCCGACGGGCTGGCGCATGACGGCCCGGAGGGCGCACGCCAGCGGCTCGCCGAGTTCTGGCGCGCGGCGAGCCTCGGCGGCAGCCTGCCCGAGCTGCAGCGCGCCGTGGTGGAGCGGCTGTTCCCGCTGCTGCCGCAACGCGCCACGCTGCCGTGGTTCGGCGATCTCTCCCGCTTTTTTTCGCCCTACGATCTCAACCCGCTCAACATCAATCCGCTCAAGGACCTGATCGGACGCTTCGTCGACTTCGAGCGCATTCGCACCGGCGAGCGCAATCTGTTCATAGCGGCCACCAACGTGCTGACCGGCGAGCCGCGCGTATTCGCCCGCCACGAGATCACGCCCGAGGTGGTGATGGCGTCGGCCTGTCTGCCGCTCCTGTTCCGAGCGGTCGAGATCGACGGCGTGCCCTATTGGGACGGCGGCTACAGCGGCAATCCCGTGGTGCTGCCGTTTCTGCAATCGGGCGCGACCGCGGATATCCTGATCGTACAGATCAATCCGCGCGAGCGCTCCAAGCTGCCGACGACCGCGAGCGAGATCATGGCCCGCATGAACGAGATCACGTTCAACGCGCCGCTGATCGCGGAGCTGCGGGCGCTGGAATTGTCCGGCGCGCGCCGTACCCGTCTGCATCGCATCGTCATGGATGACGCGCCATTCGACACCCGCAGCAAGCTCAATGTCGACTTCGAGTTCTTCCTGTCGTTGCGCAAGCTCGGTCAGCGCGCGGCGCGACGTTTTCTCGACGCCCATTTCAACGATATCGGCCGGCGCAGCACCATCGATCTCTCGGTGGCTGTCGAGACGGAGCCGGCATGACACAGCATCGCCCCGGCTCAGCGGATTGCCATGCAGTGTCTTGCCGGACCAAGATGCGCGTCCTGGTGTCAAAGCCGCTCTCGGGGAGCTCGCTAACAGACAGGTGAATGTCATGCTGAAAGGAAAAGCAGCCGTCGTCACCGGCTCGACCTCCGGGATCGGGCTTGCGATCGCGCGTGCGCTGGCACGTGAAGGCGCCAACGTTGTGATCAACGGCTTCGGCGACAAGGCCGCGATCGAAACCGAGCGCAGCGGAATCGAGAAGGAATTCTCCGTGAAGGCGATCTATTCGCCCGCCGACATGACCAAGCCGGCCGAGATCGCCGAGATGATCCGCACCGCCGAGACGACGTTCGGCAGCGTCGACGTCCTGGTCAACAATGCCGGCATTCAGTTCGTCTCGCCGATCGAGGAGTTCCCGATCGAGAAGTGGGACGCCATCATCGCGATCAATCTTTCGGCCGCGTTCCACGCCATCCGCACCGCGGTGCCTGGCATGAAAGCGCGCAAGTGGGGCCGTATCATCAACACCGCCTCGGCGCATTCGCTGGTCGCCTCCCCATTCAAGGCGGCCTACGTCACCGCCAAGCACGGCCTCAACGGCCTCACCAAGACGGTGGCGCTCGAGCTTGCGACCTTCGGGGTGACGGTTAACTGCATCAGCCCCGGCTATGTCTGGACGCCGCTGGTCGAAAAGCAAATTCCCGACACCATGAAGGCGCGCAACATGACCGAGGAACAGGTCAAGCGCGATGTCCTTCTGGCAGCTCAGCCGACCAAGCAGTTCGTCACCGTCGACCAGGTCGCCTCGCTCGCGCTCTACCTCTGCTCGGACGCCGCCTCTCAGATCACCGGCGCCAATCTGTCGATCGACGGCGGCTGGACGGCGCAGTAGCCGTGGCCCGTTCAACGCGCAAGAAGATCAATCTCGCGCTGCAAGGGGGCGGCGCGCACGGCGCCTTCACCTGGGGCGTGCTTGAAGGCCTGATAGAGGATGGCCGCATCGAGATCGAGGGCATCTCCGGCACCTCCGCGGGCGCGATCAACGCCGTGATGGTCGCGGACGGGATCGCGCACGGCGGCCCGCAGGAGGCCTGCAAGCGGCTCGCCGATTTCTGGCGTGCCGCCAGCCGGGATGGCGACCTGCCGGCCATGCAGCGCGCGGTCATCGACCGGCTGTTTTCGATCCTCCCAATGGAAGGCTGGCCGGTCCAGGAGTGGTTCGATGCGCTGTCGCGCTTCTGGTCGCCCTACGATCTCAATCCGCTCAACATCAATCCGCTCAAGGACGTGATCGATCGCTTCGTCGACTTCGATGCGCTCCGTGCGTATCCCGGGCCGCCCTTGTTCGTGGCCGCCACCAACGTGCACACCGGTCGTCTGCGGGTGTTTTCACGCGACAAGATCACGGTCGACGTGGTGATGGCGTCGGCCTGCCTGCCGATGCTGTTCCGGGCCGTCGAGATCGACGGAATTCCGTACTGGGATGGCGGCTATCTCGGCAACCCGGCGATCTTTCCGTTTTTCGATTCGACCGAGACCGAGGACGTCCTGCTGGTTCAGATCAATCCGCTTGAACGCCGCATGACGCCGCGCTCGCAGAACGAGATCCTGAACCGGATCAATGAAATCACCTTCAATTCGTCGCTGATGTCGGAGGTTCGCGCGATCAATTTCGTGACCCGACTGATCGATCGGGGCGTACTGCCGCGCGGCAAGGGCCGCGGCCAATACCGCCGCATCAACATGCACCGGATCGCGCTTGACGGCGTCTTCGACAATCTCACCGCCAGCTCCAAGCTCGATTCCGACTACGACTTCTTCCTCAAGCTGCGCGACGGCGGGCAGCGCGCCGCGCGCGCCTTTCTGCACAAGCATTTCCAGGACATCGGTCAACGCAGCACGGTCGACCTCGCGGCTGAGAGCCATGCCGAGCTGGCGTGAGCCAGCACACCCGCCGAAGTCGATTGCCGGAAGCGATTGCCTCCCCCCGCTCGCGCCTGCGACCTATAGTAAGGTCTGGATGCGCCAACCGGGCCTGACCATGACCGAGCCGCTTGTGACCGCCACCATCGGGACGACCCTGGTCGAGATCCGGGTCGCCGACATCACGACGCTCGAAGTGGACGCCATCGTGAACGCGGCGAACCGCTTGCTGCTTGGGGGCGGCGGCGTCGATGGTGCCATCCATAGCGCGGCCGGACCGGACCTGCTCGCCGAGTGCCGCGCGCTTGGCGGCTGCGAGACCGGCTCGGCCAAGATCACGCGCGGCTTCAGGCTCAAGGCCAAGCACGTGATCCACGCCGTCGGGCCGGTGTGGAACGGCGGCGACAAGGGCGAGGATGATCTGCTCGCCTCCTGCTATCGCACGGCGCTGGCGCTCGCCTCCGAGCACCGCCTCGCCTCGATCGCCTACCCGGCGATTTCGACCGGCGTCTTTCGTTTTCCGCCCGACCGCGCCGCCCGCATCGCGGTCGGCACCGTGGCGTCGGAGATCGCGGCCAATCCGCGGGGGATGGCGTGCGTCGTGTTCTGCTGTTTCTCGGAGGAATCGGCGATCCATCATCGAAATACCTTCGAGGCGATCGGGCTGGCATGAGCGCCGCAATGTGCCGATCCTCTTGGGGACGACCCAAGGTGACCTGTGGTAAAGCGAATCTACAAATACCGCCGGGTTTGCCGGCACATATTTTTTGAGGAGGCAATGATGCGATCTGCTCACGACTATAGCGTTCTGACGGCTCTGATTATTCTCGGCTCCTTCGCCATCAACCGAGTTGACGTCGGTTATGCGCAGACTCCTTCGTCTGCCGTCACGGCATTGAAGGACCAGTACAAGCGTGCCCCGGCCCGGCCGGTCGAGAACAAAGCGCTGGCGGAGCTCGGGCGCGAGCTGTTCTTGGACCCACAGCTTTCGGCGTCGGGAAAGACTGCATGCGTGACCTGCCATCTGCCGCACGTGGCATGGTCGGTGCTGGACGCACGCAGCACCAACGATTCAGGCAAGCTGACGTCACGCAAGTCACAGACACTGATCGGTATCGGGCACGCGAGCACACCCATAAACGGCTGGGATGGACGCAATGCGACCTTGGAGGCGCAGGCCAAGAGCTCGGTTGCGACCGGCTCGATGTCGATGCGCGAAACGCCGACGCCGGTGGCGGTTGAAGTGATCGAGCAGCGGTTCCGCTCCAACCAGGCTTACGTGGCAAAGTTCAGCGCGGCGCTGCCCGGCGCGGCAATCAACATCGACACCATCGTGCAGGCGGTCGCTGCGTTCGAGCGGACGATCGAACCCGAACAAGCGCCGTTCGACAACTGGGTCGCCGGCGACGAAAACGCGATCCCGACCGCGGCCAAGCGCGGTTTCGAGCTCTTCAACGGCAAGGCGCTGTGCTTTGCGTGCCACCGAGGCTGGCGCTTCACCGACGACCTGTTTCATGACATCGGGACCACCACCACCGACCGCGGGCGCGGCAACGCACTGAAGGACGACCCGCTGATGCAGTTTGCGTTCAAGACGCCGACGCTGCGATCGGTCGCACTGCGCCCGCCCTATATGCACAACAGCTCGTCGGCAACGCTCGAGGATACGGTGCGGCACTATGAGAAGGGTGGAATCGACCGGCCGAGCCGCTCTCCGCTGATGATGCCGATCAAGCTCACGGATCAGGAACGTCGCGACCTCGTCGCCTTCATGGAAACGCTTGGCCCGCCTGCGGCTACGCGATAGAGCCGAGTCAGAAGGAGCGTTGGCACCGCGGCCTGGCGTCGTTCAGCCGTTCACCAGCTCATCCGCCAGCACCGCGCAGCCAAGAAGACCCGGCTCGCTGCGGCTCATCAGCCAGATCGGGATGGACGCAAGCAGCGTCTCATAGGGCGGATGCGCGTCGAACGCGGCGCGGAACATCTCGGGGTCGAGCAGCGAGCCGAGCCGCGAGGCCACGCCACCCGCGATGTAGACACCTCCCACCGCCTTGAAGGTCAGCGCCAAGCCGCCAGCGAAGCGGCCCAAGAGCTGCACGAACAGTTGCACGGTTGCGAGCGCCGCTGCATCGCCCTTGAGCGCATTGGCGACCACGGCTTCGGGTGTCTCAGCCTGCGAGCCTGGATCGATGGCCCGCAGCAAGCGCGGCAGGCCCGGCCCCGACAGGATGGTCTCGGCGCTGACGCTGCCGCATTCATGCAGGAGCGCCGCAAAGATCTCCATTTCTTCCAGGCTCTGCGGGCCGAATGACGCATGGCCCCCTTCGCTCGCCAGCACCTGCCAGCGGCCGTTCACCGGCACGAGCGCGGCGACGCCGAGCCCGGTGCCAGGACCGAGCACGGCCCTCACCCCGGGTCGCGCCGGCAGGAGCGGACCGAGCGGGCGCGCATCGGCCGCCGTGAGGCGCGTCAGCGCCCAGGCGATTGCCTCGAAATCGTTCACGAGTCGTAGCTTTGCAAATCCGAAACGCCGCGCCAGTTCACCCGGCCGGAATCGCCACGCGCGATTGGTCAGCACGACTTCTTCGCCGTCGAGCGGCGCCGCGACCGCGAGCACGGCCGCACTCGGACGCGCACCGGTTTCGTCGATGTAGCACGCAATCGCTCCTTCAAGATTGGCGACCGTATCGTTCTCGATAATCATCGTGCGCTCAGGCCGGCCATCGGCGCCAGCCAGCGCAAAGCGGCTGTTGGTGCCGCCGATGTCGGCCAGGAGGACGGAGGGTTTCGGGAGGGGCTCTGCCATGACGGTTCGTCAATAGGAACGCGGCAGGCCGAGGACGTGTTCCGCCAGGTAGGAGAGGATCAGGTTGGTTGAGATTGGCGCCACCTGGTAAAGCCGCGTCTCGCGGAACTTGCGCTCGATGTCGAACTCCTCCGCGAAGCCGAACCCGCCATGGGTCTGCACGCACATTTCCGCCGCCGCCCAGGAGGCATCGGCGGCGAGCAACTTCGCCATATTGGCCTCAGGCCCGCAGTCGTGTCCCGCCTGAAAGCGAGTGGCGGCGTCCCGCACCATCAGCTCGGCCGCCCGCATCTGCGTATAAGCGCGCGCGATCGGGAACTGCACGCCCTGGTTCTGTCCGATCGGGCGGCCGAACACCTCGCGCTCCTTGGCGTAGGCGGTGGCCTTGGCGATAAACCACTTGGCGTCGCCGATGCATTCGGCGGCGATGAGGATGCGCTCCGCGTTCATGCCGGAGAGGATGTAGCGGAACCCTTCGCCCTCCTGGCCGATCAGGTTCTCCTGCGGCACGCGCAGGTCGTCGAAGAAGATCTCGGTTGTGGCGTGGTTCATCATGGTGCGGATCGCATTGACCCGGATGCTGGCGCCCTGGGCGAGCCGCATGTCGACCAGAAAGACCGAGAGCCCGCCGGTGCGTGTCGTGGCCTCGCCGCGCGGGGTGGTGCGGGCGATGAGCAGCATCAGGTCGGAATGCTCCGCCCGCGAGGTCCAGACCTTCTGGCCGTTGATGATGAAGTGGTCGCCGTCGCGCACCGCGGTGGTGCGCAGCCCCAGCGTATCGGAGCCCGAGGTCGGCTCCGTCACCCCAAAGGCCTGCAGCCGCAGCTCGCCGCTCGCGATCGCCGGCAGCCAGCGCTCCTTCTGCGCATCGCTGCCGTGGCGCAGCAGCGTGCCCATGGTGTACATCTGGGCATGGCAGGCCGCGCCGTTGCCGCCGGAGGCGTGGATTTCCTCCATGATGGCGGCGGCCTCGACCAGCGTGAGCCCGCTGCCGCCATATTGCTCCGGAATGAGCGCCGCCAGATAACCGGCCTCATTCAGCGCCGCCACGAACTCGATCGGATAGTCGCGCTCGCGATCAAGCCTGCGCCAGTAATCGCCCTGGAACCGGGCGCAAAGCGCGCGCACGGAAGCGCGGATCTGCGCGAGGTTGTCGTCAGCTGTCGCCATCGTTCGGTCCTTTGCGGCCCGATGGCATCATACGACGATTTCCGCCCGGCCGTTATTGAGGGCGATCAAGTCGCGCTCGATGACGCGGGCGCGGAAGCTCACCACCGCCCCGTCGCGCCACATTTCGGTGCGGATGGTCTCGCCCGGAAAGACTGGCGCCGAGAACCGCCCGGCAATCGCCGTTAACCGCGCCGGGTCGCGGCCGCACAAGGTCTTAAGGATGGCGTAGCCAGCAATGCCGAAGGTCGCCAAGCCATGCAGAATCGGGCGCGGGAAGCCAGCCGCCTTGGCCACCTCCGGGTCCACATGCAGCGGGTTCGGGTCGCCGCTCAGCCGGTAGATCAGCGCGGTCTCCGGCCGCGTCGGCAGGTCGCAGACGTGGTCGGGCGCCCGCTCCGGGATCGCATGCACCGGCGGCGCCTCACGCGGCGGACCGCCGAAACCGCCGTCGCCGCGGCAGAACGTGGTCTGTGTCGCGGTCGCGATCCGCTCGCCGGACGCCTGGTCGACGAGCACGCGCTCGGAATAGATGAGCGCGCCCTTGCCGGGCCCCTTGTCGATGATCTCGGTGACGCGGGTCTTGCCCACGACAGTGCCGCGCGGCGCCAGCGGGCGATGAAGCTTAAGCCCCTGCTCGCCCGCGACGAGCTTCACCCAGTCGATGCCGGTGTCGAGGTCGCGCGCCCAGAAGCCGGGCCAGCCGAGCACGACGGCGAAGGTCGGCAGCAGCTTGATGGCCTTTTCATACACAAACGGGAGATCATCAGCGTCGAGCGGATCGTGCCCGAGCCCGAGGCCAAGCGCGTACAGGATCGCGTCCTTCTCGGTGTAGGTCTGCACGACTTCCGGAATGTCGAGCGAGAGCAGCTTATCGTACACGATGGTCATCGGTTCACACAGTAACAGTCGATGTCGTCCCCGCGAAAGCGGGGACCCAGTAGACACAAGATCACATGTTTAGCGATTGCCTTCGAGACACGTTTGAGACGGTGTTTACTGGGTCCCGGGTCTCCCTCGTTCCACTCGGACGCCCGGGACGACGGAGGGTGCGCCCTCACACCGGATCCCACGAGAACACGTCGCCGGAGCGATCGAGCGGCGTGAACGACGGCCCGAACGCGCCCTTGAGCTGCTCGTCGAGCTTTGCCGGCGTCCAGCCGTCGGAGCGATGGAGCGAGCGGATCGGCCGCGGCTGGCTGAACAGGAACACCTCGTTATTGCGCACCGCGAAGATCTGCCCGCTGATGCCCTCAGCACGATCGGACGCGAGATAAACCACCAGCGGCGCGATCTTCTCCGGCGTCATCTGCTGGAAGCGCTCGACCCGGCGCTTCTCCTCTTCGGTCTGCGCCGGGATCGAATCGATCATGCGCGTCCAGGCGAACGGCGCGATGCAGTTCGAGCGCACCTTGAAGCGCTGCATATCGAGGGCGATCGAGCGCGACAGCCCCATGATGCCGAGCTTGGCCGCCATGTAGTTGGCCTGCCCGAAATTCCCGATCAGGCCCGAAGTCGAGGTCATGTGCACGTAGGCGCCTGAATTCTGCTCGCGGAAATGCCCGGCACAGGCCCGGCTCATGTTGAACGAGCCGTTGAGATGGACCGCGAGCACGTCCGACCAGTCCGACCAGCTCATCTTGTGAAAGATCACATCGCGCAGGATGCCGGCGTTGTTGACCAGAATATCGACCCGGCCGAAGGCATCGAGCGCCGCCTTGACGATCTCGTCGGCGTTCTTGGGCTCGGCGATCGAGAGCGTCGAGGCGATCGCCTCGCCGCCCAGCTGCTTGATCTCCGCGACTACCGCGCCGGCCGGCCCCGCGTCGGTGCCGGCACCCTGCAGGCTCGCCCCGATGTCGCAGACCACGACCCGGGCGCCCTCGCGCGCCATCTCAAGCGCAATCGCGCGTCCGATGCCGCGCCCGCCACCGGTGACGATGGCGACCTTGTTGGAGACTATACCTTGCGCCATTTGGGACATCCTTGAGGGGCGAATAGCGAGTGGCGAATAGCGAATAGCAAAAAAACCGTGCGACCCGCTATCCCCCTACTCGCTACTCGTCATTCGCCTCTCCTCAGCCCCACACCTCGTCGGCGAGCTCCACGATCATGCGCAGCTTCGCCCACTGCTCCTCCTCGGCGAGGAGATTGCCCTCCTCGGTCGAGGCGAAGCCGCATTGCGGCGAGAGCGCGAGCTGGTTGATGTCGACATATTTCGACGCCTCCTCGATCCGCCGCTTGAGCTCGTCGCGGCTTTCGAGCTGGCCCGTCTTGGTGGTGACGAGACCGAGCACGACGGTCTTGCCCTTAGGCACGAACCGCAATGGCTCGAAACCACCGGCGCGCGCGCTGTCGAACTCCATGAAATAGCCGTGCACCTTGATGGTGTTGAACAGGATCTCCGCCACCGGCTCATAGCCGCCCGAGGCCACGAAGGTCGAGCGGAAATTGCCGCGGCACAGATGCATCGAGATCGTCATGTCGTCCGGGATGTCGGACATCGCCGCGTTGATCATGTCGGCATAGACCATCGGCAGCTCGTCTGGATCCTCGCCGCGCGCGGTGACCTGCTTGCGCAGCTCGGGGTCGCAGAGATAGGTCAGGTTGACCTCGTCGAGCTGCAGGTAGCGGCACCCGGCATCCGCGAAGCCGCGCACCGCCTTGCGGAACGTCGCGCCGAGGTCGCGATAGAAGTCGTCCATCGACGGATAGATCTGCTCCGGCACCGCCTCGCGCCCATAACGGAAATGCAGCGTCGAGGGCGACGGGATCGTCATCTTTGCCGTCGCCTTGGTGTGCGACTGCACGAACTTGAAGTGCTCGATCATCGGATGCGGCACGTAGCCGCCGAGCTTCTTGTTGATGCGCAAGAGGATCGGGCGGGGCTGCGCGCCATGGAACTTGAACTTGCGCTCGCCCACGTAGGATTCGACGCCGTCGAGCGCGACCAGGAAGTCGGTCTGCCAGGATGCGCGGCGGTACTCGCCATCGGTGATCGACTGGAGAGCGACAGCTTCCTGCTTCTTGATCAACGCTTCGATCTCGCGATCCTCGACCGCCTTCAATTGCTCGGGCGTGATCTCGCCCTTTTCGCGCTTGCTTCGCGCTTCCTTGAGCGCGGTCGAGCGCAGCAGGCTGCCGACATGGTCGGCCCGGAAGGGTGGCTTGGTCCGTTGCATATATCCTCACTGTTAACGGGTTTTATCCATGCTTGGCCACAACCTCCGTCATGCCCGGCCCTGTGCCGGGCATCCACGTCTTGCTTTCAACGCGGCGCTGCAGAAAGACGTGGATGGCCGGGACAAGCCCGGCCATGACGATGACGCAAGTCATTGACATCAATCAACCTCTCGCAAGCTCGTCCCGCACGATCGCGGACCCTTCCGCCATCGCGCGCATCTTTCCGTACGCGACCTCGCGGGACAGATATTTCATGCCGCAATCGGGCGCGACCACGATCCGCTCGGGCGGGACGAACGCGAGCGCCGCGCGGATGCGGGAGGCGACCACCTGCGCGCTTTCGACCGTCTGATCGGACAGGTCGATGACGCCGAGAATGATCGTCTTTGACGGCAGCTCCTTGAGCACCGCAAGATCGAGCTTCGGCTGCGCCGCCTCGATCGAGATCTGCCGGGCGGATGAGCGATCGAGCTCGGGCAGGAACGAATAGCCCGAGGGCTTCTCCTTCACCATCTGGGCATAGCCGAAGCACAGGTGCACCGCGGTCGTGCCGGTGACGCCGTCAAGCGCGCGCTCGATCGCCTTCAGGGCGTAACGCTTCGCCTTCTCGGGCCGCGCCTGCATCCAAGGATCGTCGAGCTGCACCACGTCGGCGCCGGCCGCGAACAGGTCCTTGATCTCGTCGTTGAGGGCCGCCGCGTAGTCGAGCGCGAGCGCCTCCTCGTCGCGGTAATACTGGTCGTCGCACTGCTGCGCCATGGTGAACGGCCCCGGCACCGTCATCTTGATCATGCGCTCGGTATTGGCACGCAGGAACTGCGCGTCGCGCACCTCGACCGGATGCTTGCGCCGGATCGGCCCGACCACCCGCGGCACGATCGCAAAGCCGCCGGTGCGGTTCGGCGTCTTGCCGGGGTTGTCGATGTCGATGCCGTCGAGCGCGGTGGCGAAGCGGTTGGAATAGCTTTCCCGGCGCTGCTCGCCGTCGGTGATGATGTCGAGGCCGGCGCGCTCCTGGTCATGGATCGCGAGCAGCGTCGCGTCGTCCTGCGCGGATTCGAGATGCTCGGGCGCGACCCGCCAGAGGTCTCGCGCGCGCACCCGTGGCGGCATCTGCTTGGCGAGACTCGCCCGGTCGATCAGCCACTCGGGCTGCGGATAGGACCCGACCAGCGTGGTGGGGAGAAGCATCTTCCCTCTCAGTTGTCGTCCCCGCGAAGGCGGGGACCCATATTCCAGAGGCCGGTGTTCATGGGTCGCCGCCTTCGCGGGGACGACGCTGAATGAATGTCACCTCTGTCAGCCCCACACTTCTTTCGACAATTCCACGATCATCCGCAGCTTCGCCCACTGCTCGTTTTCGGCGAGTTCGTTGCCTTCCTCGGTCGAGGCAAACCCGCACTGCGGCGACAGGCCGAATTGATCAAGCGGCGCGAACTTGGAAGCCTCCTCGATGCGCCGCTTGACGTCGTCCTTCTTCTCCAGCGTGCCGCTCTTCGACGTGATCAGCCCGAGCACCACCATCTTGTGGCCCTTGGGCAGGAAGCGCAGCGGCTCGAAGCCGCCCGCGCGATCGGTATCGTATTCGAGGAAATAGCCATCGTAGTTCACGGCCCCCAGGAGACGCTCGGCCACCGGCTCGTAGCCGCCTTCCGACACCCAGGTCGAGCGGAAATTGCCGCGACACACATGCGTGGTGATGGTCATGTCGGCGGGCTTCGCCTCAAGCGCGGTGTTGATCACCTGCTGATAGATATGCGGCAGGTTGTCCGCCATCGGCATGCGCTCGCGCGCCGCCTGCATCTCGGACGGCGAGCAGAGATACGCCCACACGGTGTCGTCGAATTGCAGATAGCGGCAGCCGGCGTCGTAGAATGCCTTGACCGCCTTCTTGTAGGTCTGGCCGAGGTCGGCGAAGAAGTTGTCGATGTTCGGATACACCCCTTTCGGAATCCCGTCCTTGGGCAGCCGGAAGTGCATCACCGGCGGCGCCGGGATGCACATTTTCGGCATCACCTTGGTGTGCGCCTTGAGGAACCGGAAGTGCTCAAGCATCGGGTGGTCGGACGGGAAGTCGAGCTTGCCGACAATGCGGTAGCCCTCCGGCCGCGTCGCCACGCCGCGAAACTGAATGCCATGCGGGAGCGTGATCTTCTCGCAGCCGGCGAGCCCCCAGTAGAAATCGAGGTGCCACCAGGAGCGGCGGTATTCGCCATCGGTCGCGAGCTTCAGCCCGATCTCCTCCTGCTTCTTGATGATGCTCTCGATCTCGCGGTCCTCGACCGCCTTGAGCTCGGCGGCCGTAAGCTCGCCCTTCTCGCGCTTGGCGCGGGCGCCCTGGATCGATGCCGAGCGCAGGATCGAGCCGACGTGGTCAGCGCGAAAGGGGGGCTTGGTTCGTGGGGTTGTAGCACTCATTGGCAGCACTCCCGGATGGCAATTTGTCCGCCTCTCGGTAGCGCGGAATTCCGATGGAGAAAAGCAGAAGACGGACAACCTGGACGCCTGCTCGGAGATGCGCCCTGGGAAAGGCTAGGAATCTCGTCCGAGGAATGCGGCTCTTTCGGGCGGCAATTTACGTTTTCTTATGCATAACGTCCTATGATTTCGCATAACCATGGCTCGGACTCTTTTCCATGCGCGGCGCCCATCCATTGATCTTGCTGGCGGCCGCAATCACCGCCTACTGCGCCTCTGCAACAATGCCGCCCCCCGGTCGCGCCGCAGCCCTCGTCGGTCAGTCCCGCAGCGTCGAGGTCATGCCTCCGCCGGTCCCCTCCCTTGCCCAAATGAAAGACGAGTATCGCCGGCCCCCGTCGATACCGTTCCCCGCCGCCAATCCCTATACCGTCGCCAAGGCGGCGCTCGGCAAGAAGCTCTATTTCGACACCAGGCTCTCCGCCGCCAACCTCCTGTCCTGTGCATCGTGTCATAGTGCAGCCTTCGGCTGGGGCGACGGCCAGCCGAAGGGCGTCGGCCACGGCATGCGGCAGCTCGGGCGCCGTTCGCCAACGATCATCAATGCGGCGTTCGGCCTGATGTTCATGTGGGACGGGCGAGCCGCCTCGCTCGAGGAGCAGGCGCTCGGCCCGATCAAGGCGGATGTCGAAATGAATCTGCCCCTCGACCAAATGGTCGAGCGGCTCAAGGCGATTTCCGAGTACGGCCCCCTGTTCCAGTCGGCGTTTCCGAGCGAAGGCATCACCGCGATCACCGTTGCCAAGGCAATCGCAACCTATGAGCGGACGGTTGTCTCCGGCCGCGCGCCCTTCGATCGCTGGATCGAGGGCGACGAGGCGGCGATATCGGAAGGTGCAAAGCGCGGATTTGTTCTGTTCAACACCAAGGCGCGCTGCTCCTCCTGCCATGTCGGATGGAATTTCACCGACGACAGCTTCCACGACATCGGGCTTGCCGATGCCGATATTGGCCGCGGCAAGCTGATGCCCGGCGTCATTAGAATGCAGCACGCCTTCAAGACTCCGGGCTTGCGCGAAATCACCCGGAGGGGCCCCTACATGCATGACGGCTCCATGACGACGCTCGCCGCTGTCCTCGATCATTACGACCATGGGGGCATCAATCGGCCGAGCCGGTCAGAACTCGTCAGCCCACTGACACTGTCGGCACAGGACAAAGCCGATCTCCTGGCGTTCCTGCATACGCTTGCCAGCGAGATCGACCCCACGACCGTACCCGTGCTTCCCCGCTAATCCAACCGGAGCACCCTATGAAGTCTTTCCCGGTCATTACCGCGCTCGCCTTCATCGGCGGCTGCACCGTGGCGTTCGCCGCAGAACGAGCAATCTCGCAAAAGGGCAGGTCATTCTCGGAACGCCAGGTTTCGATCAAACGGGGTGAAGCTATCCTGTTCGTGAACGACGATATGGTGGCGCACAACGTGCTCTCGACCAGCGCCGGGAACGAATTCAACATCGGCTCGCAGCCACCTGGCGTGGCGACGCCTGTGACATTCAGCACGAGCGGTGACGTCGACGTCATTTGCGCCATCCATCCGCGCATGCGGATGACGGTCAAAGTTACCAACTGACGCGGCGGTCGCCGCAGAACGCCGGCATGTCGATCCGTTACAAACTGTTTCTCGCATTCAGCCTGGCGATGGCGCTTGCTGTCGGGGTCGCGGCCTACGGCATCCGAGCAATCTCGGAGGCTGGCGGCCTGGTGGTGCGGCTTTACGATCAGCCATTCATGGCCGTAAGCCATGCCCGCGCGGCGCAGGCCCGCTTCAATGTGGCTCGCGCCGCGATGGAGCGCGCTTTGCTGCTGAGGGACGCCGCCATCGAGTCGAACCCGGCGGTGATGCAAGGCGCATTCGACGACCTCCTGGAGGATCTCAGGGTGGTCCGCGATCGGGTGCCACGATCCGACCAAGCCGAACGACTTATCGCCGCTGAGAAGCTTGCGCGCGAGTGGTATCACGCAGGGCTGCAGGTCATCAGCCCGCCGAGCGCCGGCCTTACCGAAGTGCCCTTGCCGATGATCGTGATGCAACGAGCCGAGGCGGTCGCAGCCGCGATCGAATACGTCGTCGAGGATGCGAGCGCCTACGGATTCGAGTTCCGCTCGGAAGCCGAGGCCATAGTCGCAGCCTCAAAATCACGCCTGACGATGCTGGCGGCTGTAAGCGGCCTTTTGGGCCTTCTGCTGGCGCTCGCGATCGCCTACTCGTTCGGCCGCGCTATCCGCCATGCCATGGCCATCTCCGAGCGCATCGCGGCAGGGAACTTGTCAGGAACGGTCGTAACGTCGCGCCGCGACGAGCTTGGGCGGCTGCTCGTCTCGCTCGGGCAAATGCAGCAGGCACTGCAGAGCCAAGCCGAGTCGCAGCGCTCGGCGGCCGAGATCAAGGATCGCGACCACGCCGCACAAGTCTCACGCCGCCAGCGCATTGAAAGGGAGATCGCCCGCTTTCGCGATTCCATCGGCAAGATGCTCGAGCAGGCCGATGAAATGACGAAGCGAATGAATCTAACCGCGCGGACACTGTCGGCAATTTCCACCGAAGCGGACAGCCGCTCCCATGATGCCGCCGGCGCGGCGGAGGAAACCTCGGGCAACGTCGCAACGATCGCCACCAGCACCGAGCAACTCGGCGATTCAGTTCGGGCCATCACCGCCCAGCTCGCGTCGGCAACCGCAGTCGTCGGCCGCGCGACCGAGATGGCAATGGTCACCAACACCATGATCACTGGGCTCGCCCAATCCACGTCGCGGATCGACGACGTTGTCGGCCTGATCCGATCGATCGCAGAGCAGACGAACCTCCTTGCGCTCAATGCAACCATAGAAGCCGCACGGGCGGGAAATGCCGGGCGTGGCTTCGCGGTGGTGGCGTCCGAGGTCAAGGCCCTGGCGACACAGACGGCCAAGGCGACCGAGGACATCACCCAACAGATCTCGGAGGTTCAATCGTCAACCGAGCAGGCCGTCGAGCGTATCAAATCCATCGCTTCGATCATGACCGACGTCAGCGCCGTGACCGCCGAAATCGCCGGCGCCGTCCGGCAGCAAGGCTCGGCCACCGAAGAAATCTCTCACAACATCCAGAACGCGGCGGCGGCCACCCACAGCCTGGCACAAAATGTGGCCGGGACAACCGCCTCGATCAGCGAAGCCCGCCGGTCGGCGACTGACGTTCTCAAGGTCGCCGAATATCTCACCAGCCACGCCGGCGATCTGCGCGTGTCCGTCGACCGGTTCCTGCGAGACGTGGCCGCGGCGTGACTGCCGTGCCGTGCAGCCACGTAGGGCCGACTACGCGTGCGCCTTGCGCTGTGGATCGATGATCTTCTCGAGCTTGCCCAGGACGTGCATGCAGGGCAGCACCTGGGCGAGGCTCGCGTTCGGCTCGCGCTTGCCCTTGATGGCGGCGATGAACTCGCGATCCTCGAGCTCGATGCCATCCATCGAGACGTCGACCTTGGACACGTCGATCTTGTTGTCCTTGCCGTCGGAGAGATCGTCGTAGAACGCCTTGTAGGTGCCGTTGTCGCAGATGTAGCGGAAGAACGAGCCGAGCGGGCCGTCATTGTTGAACGACAGCGACAAGGTCAGCATCGCGCCCGATGGCACTCGGGCAACGATACCCATGTCCATCGCGATGTTGAGCTGCGGGTGGATCGGGCCCTGCACCGCGTAGCAATCCGAGATGGTCTCGCCGCACTGGTGCTGGAACAGGTCGATGGTGTGGGCGGCGTGGTGCCACAACAGATGATCGGTCCAGCTGCGCGGATTGCCGGCCGCGTTGATGTTCTTCCTGCGGAAGAAATAGGTCTGCACGTCCATCTGCTGGACCTTGAGCTCGCCCTTCACGATCCGCTTGTGCACCCACTGATGGCTCGGGTTGAAGCGGCGCACGTGCCCACCCATGGCGACCACGCCGGTCTCCTTGGCGATCTTTACCAGCGCCTCGGCGTCCTCGACGCTGTCGGTGACCGGGATCTCGACCAGCACGTGCTTGCCGGCGCGCATCACCTGCTCGCCCTGGCGGAAGTGCATTTTGGTCGGCGTGGTGAGGATGACGGCGTCGGCGCGCTTGATGCCCTCCGAGAGGTCGCCGGTATAGTGCGGTATGCCGTACTTCTTGGCGACTTCGGCGGTCGCGTCCTGATTGCCGCCCACCAGCGAGGTCACCTCGACCTCGGGAATGCGCTTGAGCGCATCAAGATGCTTCTGGCCGAACGCGCCCTGCCCGGCAACGCAAATCTTCATCGTCCACCTCTGCGAATGTCCACAGCTCGGCGCGCGGCTGCGCGCTTGACCTTGCCCGCCGCCGGCCGCTTGCCGGCCGCGCGTTTACGGTTCTCCAGGATGATGTGCCCGACCGCGGTGTTGGACGCCGGCACGGTATAGAAGCGGTAGACCTCGTCCACCTTGTCGTCGAGCGCGCCGCGCATGATCAGCCACATCACCATCTCGATGCCCTCGGCACCGGCCTCGCGCATGTATTCGAGGTGCGGGATGCGCGTGAGCTTCTTGGGATCCCTGGTGAGGTTGTCCAAGAATGCCTTGTCGAACTTGCTGTTGATCAGGCCGGCACGGGGACCTGAGATCTGGTGCGACATGCCGCCAGTGCCGAACACCACGACCTTGAGGTCCTCGGGATAGGACTCCACCGCCTTGCGGATCGCTCGGCCGAGCATGAAGCAGCGATGCCCGGTCGGCGGCGGATAGAGCACAACGTTCACGGCGAGCGGGATCACCGGGCACGGCCATTCCTTGGGCGATCCGAACAGCAGATTCATCGGCACGGTGAGCCCGTGGTCGAGCTCCATCTTGTTGCAGATGGTGAGATCGAACTCGTCGAGAATGACCGACTGCGCGATGTGCGAGGCAAGCTCCGGATGGCCTTTCACCACCGGCACCGGGCGCGGTCCCCAGCCTTCGTCCGCAGGTGGAAATTCGGCAGCGCAGCCGAGCGCGAAGGTCGGCACGATCTCGACCGAGAACGCCGAGGCGTGATCGTTGTAGACCACGATCGCGACGTCGGGCTTGGTCTTCGCCATCCATTCCTTGGACTTCTCGAAGCCCGAGAACACCCGCTTCCAGTACGGCTCCTCGGTCTGCTTGTTGTCGATCGCCGCGCCGATGGCCGGCACGTGCGACGACGCCACTCCCGCGACGATCCTAGCCACGTTTCGACCTCGCCTTGCTGGATGCCTTTGATTTGGATGACGCCTTTGACTTGGCACCTGACTTGGCGCCAGCCGCGAGCGTAGCGGGCTTGGCGCGGCCGGACTTGCTGCGATTGCCTTCCACCGAGCGGCCGCCCGCGAGCATCATGGCGGCGTAGTCCTCCTGGGTGGAGCCGGTCATGACGGCGGCGAGGTGGCGGAACGAATGGCCGTCGGTCGCGCCGAGCTTGGCGGTAAAATAGATGTTGCCGCCCAGCTCCAGCATCCGGTTGTAGTCGCGCTTGAGAATGGCGTCGGCCTGCTCCGGCGTGAGCGGGAACCTCTTGAGGTATTCCGCCTCGTTGGCCTTGAAGGCCTTGCGGTTCTCCTCCTTCATCAGCGACATGCAGAACATGTTGATGCCATAGCCCTGGCGCGACCGCTCCGCGTCAAACACGAAGGTGCCAGGGATGTCGTCATAGTCCTGCGCCTTGCGTGCCATCGGCCGTTCTCCATCCACGCCGTCCGTGCGGCCTGACATATATAGCCCAGCGAAGCCCCGCTACGTAAGCCTTGATCGTTCCGATGCCTCTTCCGCCTCATCCTGAGGAGCGGACGAAGCCCGCGTCTCGAAGAATGGGGCGGCCACCCGATCTCGGGTTTACCCGAGATCGGACATAATATGCACAAGTCGGGTAAACCCGACTTGTGTGCTTCGAGACGCATCGCTTCGCGATGCTCCTCAGCATGAGGCCGATGAAGGGCCGTCCTCAACTCCAATAAAGCCGCATCGGATTGTCGATCAGCAGCGCCTGCTGCAGCGCCGGGGTGGGCGCGATCTTCGGAATATGGTCGACCAGGAGGCCGTCGTCGGGGGCCTCCTTCTTCATGTTCGGGTGCGGCCAGTCGGTGCCCCAGATCACCCTGTCGGGAAACTTCTCGACCAGGGAGCACCCGAACGGCACCACGTCGTCATAGGGCGGGCCCGCGACGGTCATCCGCTCCGGACAGGTCACCTTCACCCAGAAATTCTTGTGGTTCTCCATCAGCCGGTGGAAGCGCCGGTTGTCCGCGTGATCGACGCCCTTCTTCACATCGGGCGTGCCCATGTGGTCGACCACCACCGTGGTGGGCAGCATGGTGAAGAACGATTCCAGCTCCGGCAGGTCGGGCATCTCGAAATAGATCACGATATGCCAGCCGAGCCGGTCGATGCGCCTCGCGATCCGCTCCAGGACGTCGCGCGGCGTGAAGTCGACGAGCCGCTTCACGAAGTTGAAGCGCACGCCCTTGACGCCCGCCTTGTCCATCCATTTGAGCTCGTCGTCGGTGACGTCCTCCCCGACAAACGCCACGCCCTTGGCCTTGCCGTTCGAGGCGTCGAGCGCGTCCACCATCGCGCGGTTGTCCTTGCTGTGACAGGAGGCCTGCACGATCACGTTCTTGTCGAGGCCGAGAAAGTCGCGCAGCGCGAACAGCTTCTCCTTGGGCGCGTCACAAGGCGTGTATTTGCGCTCGGGCGCATAGGGAAACGTCGCCTCCGGCCCGAACACATGACAGTGCGCGTCGACCGCGCCCGCCGGCGGCTTGTACTTCGGCTTCGACGGATTGGGATGAAACGGGATGTAGCCTGGACTCATCGCCACGAGATTGTTCTCCGTTTATCATCGTTCGTTAGACTCGCTCGATCGCCAGCGACACGCCCTGCCCGACGCCGACGCACATGGTGGCGAGCGCGCGCTTGCCGCCGCTCGCCATCAACTGATGCGTCGCGGTGAGGGCAAGGCGGGCGCCCGACATGCCGAGCGGATGGCCGAGCGCGATCGCGCCGCCGTTCGGGTTCACATGCGCGGCATCGTCCGGCAGGCCGAGCTGGCGCAGGCAGGCAAGCGCCTGAGCGGCGAACGCCTCGTTGAGCTCGATCCAGTCGAAGTCGCCGATCTTGAGGCCGAGCCGCTCCATCAGCTTGCGGGTCGAGGGCACCGGGCCGATGCCCATGACCCGCGGCGGTACGCCGGCCGCGGCCATGCCGAGGATGCGCGCCTGCGGAGTGAGCCCGTGCTCCTTTGCGGCCTGCTCCGACGCGATGATCAGGGCAGCCGCGCCGTCGTTGACGCCCGACGCATTGCCGGCCGTGACCGTGCCGGGGTTACGCGCGAACGGCTTGAGCTTGGCGAGCCCTTCGAGCGTGGTGTCGGGCCGCGGGTGCTCGTCCTTCGCCACCACGACCGGCCCGGCGCGCCCGCCCGGCACCTCGACCGGCGCGATCTCGGCTGCGAAGAAACCTGTCGCCTTGCCGGCGCGCTCCTGCGAGCGCAGCGCGAACGCATCCTGGTCCTTGCGCGCGATCTGCAGCTCCTCGGCGACGTTCTCGGCGGTGTCCGCCATCTGGTCGACGCCGTATTGCTGCTTCATGCGCGGATTGACGAAGCGCCAGCCGATGGTGGTGTCGTGGACCTCGGCGGTGCGCGAGAATGCCTCGCTAGCCTTCCCCATCACGAACGGCGCCCGAGTCATCGATTCGACGCCGCCCGCGATCGCAAACTCCATCTCGCCCGCCCGGATCGCCTGCGCGGCAGCGCCGACCGCGTTGAGGCCGGAGGCGCACAGGCGATTGAGTGTCACGCCCGGGATCGTGTCCGGCAGCCCGGCCAGCAGGAGCGCCATGCGGGCGACGTTGCGGTTGTCCTCGCCGGCCTGGTTGGCGCAGCCGAGAAACACCTCATCGAGCCGCGACCAGTCGGCCTTGGGATGGCGCGCCATCAAGGCCTTGATCGGCACGGTGGCGAGATCGTCGGCGCGCACCTTGGCGAGCGCGCCGCCGTAGCGACCGATGGGTGTGCGCAGTCCGTCGCAGATGAAGGCTTCGGGCATGACCGTTGCTCCTACGTCGTCGGCATCCGACAGCCATGATCCGTCATCCTGAGGCGCCCGCGCGCAGCGCGGGCCTCGAAGGATGCGGCCGGGGCCGTCGCCCTTCGAGGCGCGCCTTCGGCGCGCACCTCAGGGTTACGGAGAGGGGTTTGAATGTGCATCGCCATCCTCATGCCGCCGTACCATGGGCGCGGGCGGTGCGCGCGTGCAGGTCGCGCAGAATCTGCAGCTCGTTCGCGGAAGGCCTCGGCGTCTCGGTGAGCGTCGCGGCAAAGCGCACCGGCCAGCCGGTCTGCGCCTTGATCTCGTCCTGGGTGACGCCCGGATGGATCGAGGTCACCGTCATCTCCTTGCTGACCGGATCGGGCTCGAACACGCAGAGATCGGTGATCAGCTTGGTCGGCCCCTTGGTCTTGAGGCCGAGCCGGGCGCGATGGTCGCCGCCCTCGCCGTGGCCCATGGAGGTGACGAAGTCGAGCTTCGGCGCGAAGGCGCGCGGCGACTGACTCATGATGATGAAGATCTCGCCGCAGGCGCTGGCGATCTCAGGCGCGCCACCGCCGCCCGGCAGCCGCACCTTGGGCTTGTGATAGTCGCCCACCACCGTGGTGTTGAGATTGGCGAAGCGGTCGATCTGCGCGCCGCCCAGGAAGCCCACGGTCATGCGCCCGCCCTGCAGCCAGTAGCGGAACATCTCCACTACCGTGGTTGTCGTGAGCGCGGTCTCGCACAATTCGCCGTCGCCGATCGAGAGCGGCAGCACCTCCGGCTTGGTAGCGATCGTGCCGGACTCGTAGATCAGCGTGATGTCCGGCGCGTGCGTGAGCCGCGCCAGATTCGAGGCCGCCGACGGCATGCCGATGCCGACAAAGCAGACGTCGTTGTTGCGCAGCGCCCGCGCCGCCGCAATCGTCATCATCTCGCTCGGCTTGTAGTCGGCCATGGTTTATGCGGCCCCCTAAGCGGCCTTTGCGCGCTTCACATGCTTCGCGAACACGTTCGGACCTTGCTCCAGCACATTCGCTTTCATCCAGGCGAGGAACGTCTCACGCTCACGCGCGATCTTGTCCCAGGAAATGTAGAAGGCGTTGTCGCGCTTGTAATAGCCCTGCGCGTAGGACGGGTACGCCCCGCCCGGCACCTTGACGATCGCGCCGACAGTCCACCCCGGCAGGATCACCGCGTTGAAGCTGCGCGGCCCGAAATCCTCGACGATCTCCTCGACCGTGACGATCGAGCGCTTCGCGGCAAGCACGACCTCCTTCTGCACGCCCACGATGCCTTCGAGCAGGATGTTGCCGGCACGGTCGGCCTTGAGCGCGTGCACGATGGCGACGTCGGGCCGGTGCGCCGGCACGGCGGCAAGCTCCTCGCCGGTGAACGGGCAGGTGACGGACTTGATGCGCGGATTGACCTTGGGCAGGTCGACCCCGAGATAGCCGCGAAACACCGCGCAGGGCAGCCCGGCCGCTCCCGCCTCGTAGGCGTTGGCCATGGCGGCGTGGGAATGCTCCTCGATCGCGAGCGGATGGGGCCAGCCGTTCTCGACCGCGTCGCGCAAGCGATGCAGCGAGCCGACGCCCGGATTGCCGCCCCAGGAGAACACCAGCTTCTCAGCGCAGCCCATGCCGATGAGCTGATCGTAGAGGAGGTCGGGTGTCATCTTGATGAGGGTCAACCGGCGCCTTTGCTGGCGGATGACCTCATGCCCGGCCGCATAAGGGATCAGGTGGGTGAACCCCTCCATCGCCACGGCATCGCCGTCCCGGACGCAGTCCTCCACCGCTTCGGCCAGGGACAGGAAACGCGGCATCAATCGAAGGCCCGTTGTTGAGATCGGTTGAGTTTATTTACGGGCCACCCCGGGCGGGGTCAAATGGCGTGAGCGCATCCCAACCCGTCATGCCCGGCACCCGGGTCCGGCCTTCGGCCGGCCCGAGTGTAGACTCTTGTGCCGGGCATCCACGTTTTGCTACGTGCAACAAGACGTGGATGGCCGGGACAAGCCCAGCCATGACGCAAGAAGCGTTTGAGCTCTCGCATGTTCATGAACCGCCGGACCGTCCGCATCGAATGGGGCGACTGCGACCCGGCCGGCATCGTGTTCTATCCGCGCTATATGGCGATGTTCGACCATTCGACGGTGCTCCTGCTCGAGGCCGCGCTCGGCCTCAATAAGCACCAGCTTTACAAGACTTATGATTTCGACGGCTACCCGATGGTCGAGACACGGGCGCGCTTTCTCGTTCCGACCCGCTACTGCGACGAGGTGGTGATCGACACGACCGTCACAGAGGTGCGCAGGACGAGCTTTCACGTGCAACACCGCCTCATGAAGGAAGGCGTGCTGGCGGTCGAAGGCTTCGAGTCGCGGGTGTGGATCGTGCGCGACCAGGAGCGGCCCGGCCGCTTCAAGCCGCAGCCGATCCCGGCCGAGTTCGTGGCTAAGCTGACGGCTACTGCGCCGCCTTGATGCCGAGCTTCTGGGCGATGGCGGCAAGCTTGGCGCGCTGCTCCTCGATCGAGGCGGCGAACTCGGCGGCGGTTCCCGGGCTGACCAGCTGGCTGGTGGCGGTGAAGCGGCTCTTCACCGCCTCCTCATTGATGGCCGCCTTCACGTCCGCCGCGATGCGGTCGCGCGCCGGCGCCGCCATGTCCTTAGGGCCAAACAGGCCGGTCAGTCCGTCGAAGGTGATGTCCGGAAAGCCGGCCTCCGCGACGGTGGGCATGTCCGGATAGTTGGGCGCGCGGACACCGTTGGTGACCGCAATCAGCTTCACCCGTCCGGCCTGGACATGCGGCTGCACGATGGCGAGCGCGCCCACATAGGCCTGGATGCGGCCCTCGCCGAGGTCGGTGAGCGGCGCCACCACGTCGCGATAGGGCACGCGCGTGATCGAAAGGCCCGCGCTCTTGAAGTAGCCCTCATAGATGACGTCGGTCATGCCGGTCGCGGTCGAATAGTTGAGCTTGCCCGGCTGGGCGCGAACCATCGCCATCAGGTCCGCCACCGACGCGACGTTGAGCGCGGGTGGCACGACCAAGCCGACGAGCGTGTTGGAAATCCGCGCGACCGGCGTGAGCTCGCGCGGATCGTAGGGCAGCTTGTCGAGCTGATAGGGATGCGCCGTGAACGATGAGGTCGGAGTGTACAGCAGCACGTGGTCGTCACGCGCTCCGATGAAGGCGTTGATGGCGACAACTGCGTCGCCGCCCGGCCGGTTCTCAACCACCACCGGCTGGTTCCAGCGGGTGGTCAGTCGCTCGGCCAGGAGACGCGCCCCGATATCGGCGCCGCTGCCGGGCCCGAGCGACACGATGAACTTGACCGGACGCTGCGGCCAGGCGGGTGACTGGGCGGACGAGGAACCGCTGAGCGGAATGGTAAACAACAGTCCCACCACGAAGGCTGAGAGTGCGCGGCCAGTCCGGTTCATGATGTTCTCCACCAACTAACTGTGGGCAGCCCCTCTCCGCGCCGGAGCATGGGCACGGTTTGTCTAGCGCAGCCGCCCTGGCGGGGAAAGGCGCCTCTTGGCGCACCCGTCAGCACGCTCCTGTATCCTCCTCGCATGCCTAACCGCATCCGGCGTGGGCGTGGACTCCGGCCAATCGACGCGATAACAACGCGCCATCCATTCCCCCCACCGTCCCGGGCGGGCCATCCGAACCGAGCGTTCCCAGCCGCCGCCACCACGACCGGAGATCCCCATGCGCATCGACGCCTATACGCATTTCTTCCCGAAGAAGTTCTTCGACAAAATGATGGAGATCGCGGGCGACTACAAGGACATGGGCAAGCGCGTGCGCTCGCTGCCGGCGCTCTACGACCTCGACGTGCGCAAGAAGATCGTCGACGGCCACAAGGACTATCAGCAGGTCCTCTCCTACCCGCAGCCGCCGTTCGAGAGCTTCTGCAAGACGCCGCAGCAGCTGGACGAGATGCTCCGCCTCTGCAACGACGGCTTTGCCGAGCTGTGCGACAAGGAGAAGGACCGCTTCCCGGCCTGGGTCGCCCAGGTGGCGCTTGGCGCTCCCGACGCCGGCGCGGCGGAAGCCGAGCGGGCGATCAAGAACGGGGCGCTCGGCGTTCAGATCTACACCAATGTCGGCGGCAAGCCGATCGACCTGCCCCAATATCTGCCGTTCTGGAAAAAGATGAACGAGCTCGGCAAGCCGATCTGGATTCATCCCGCGCGCGGCGCCGAGACCCCCGATTATCCGCTCGCGGAAAAGAAGTCGCTCTATGAAATCTGGTGGACGCTTGGCTGGTCGTACGAGACCGGCTGCGCGATGACGCGCCTCGTCTACTCCAAGATCATGGACAACCACCCCAATCTCAAGATCATCACCCACCACTTCGGCGGCATCATCCCAATGCTGGAAGGCCGCCTCGGCCCGGGCAACGATGTGATGGGCTCGCGCACCTCGGACGAGGACTATGTCGCGCTGCGCAAGGGGCTCAAGAAGCGCCCGCTCGACTACTTCAAGCAGGACTTCTACGCCGACACCGCGGTGTTCGGCGGCGTGCCGGCGACCAAGTGCGGGCTCGAGTTCTTCCCGCGCGAGAAGGTCCTGTTCGCGTCCGACTGCCCGTTCGATCCCGAGGGCGGCACCATGTATCCGCGCGTCACGCTGCAGATCCTGGATTCGCTCAATATCTCCAAGGCGGATCGCGAGATGATGGACTACAAGAATCTCGAGGCCGTGACCGGCGTGAAGCTGGTGAAGTAAGCGCTGGCATCTTGCGGATTATAGATATTTGTCTATATTAACCTCATGGCGCCGCTGAAGCCAGTGGAATGGATAGGGTCGTCCCGTGACGACCTTCGATCCCTTCCCGGCGAGGTGCGCGAGGCAATGGGCGAAGCGCTCTACCGGGCGCAGCAAGGTGAAGAACATCCCGCTGCCAAGGCACTCAAAGGGTTCGGCGGCCGCGGTGTGCTTGAAATTGTGGACGACTATCGCGGCGATACCTATCGCGCGATCTACACCGTCAAATTCTCGAATGTGATCTATGTGCTGCATGTCTTTCAGAAGAAGTCGAAGAAGGGGGCTGCGACACCGCAGCACGAGATCGAGTTGGTCCGGGCGCGTTTGAAGCGAGCGGAAGAGCACTATCGATCCCATTATGGGAGGGAAGGACGATCATGAGCGGCAAAATCCCTGTCCATCGTGGAAGCGGCAATGTCTTTGCCGATCTCGGCTTCGAGAACCCGGAAGAGATGCAATTGCGCGCCGATCTGGTGCAGCAACTCCGCGACATCATCAAACGGCGTCGGCTGACGCAGGTCGCAGCCGCAAAGCTGTTACGGATCACGCAGCCCGATCTGTCGGCGCTGCTGCATGGCCGGCTGACCAAATACTCGTTGGGTCGGCTCTTGAAATTCATGACCATCCTCGACCGCGACGTCGAGATCGTGGTCAAGGCGAAACCGCGCCATCGATCAGCGCGGTTGACAGTGGCTTTTGGGTGACGAGCGCCCAGTGTCGTTGGCTGTGGGTTGGCCGCTTGTCCCCATGAATCTTGCCGCATCCTCTGCTAGCGTCGCGGCGCCATGGATGCCGCCCGTCCCCTGACACCGCAAGGCTTCGAATCCGGACCGCCCGCCGAAGCATCCGCGCGCGCGACGCCGGTGATGGAGCAGTACATCGAGATCAAGGCCGCCCATCCGGATTCGCTTCTGTTCTACCGGATGGGCGACTTCTACGAGCTGTTCTTCGAGGACGCCGAGATCGCGGCGCGCGCGCTCGGCATCGTGCTCACCAAGCGCGGCAAGCACCAGGGCCGCGACATCCCGATGTGCGGCGTGCCGGTGCATCGCTCCGATGAATACCTGCATCGGCTGATCGCGCTCGGCCATCGCGTCGCCGTGTGCGAGCAGCTCGAGGACCCGGCGGAGGCGAAGAAGCGCGGCTCGAAGAGCGTCGTGAAGCGCGACGTGGTGCGGCTGGTGACGCCTGGCACGCTCACCGAGGACACGCTGCTTGACGCGCGCCGCAACAATTATCTCCTCGCGATCGCGCGCGCGCGCAGCTCGACCGGCGAGGACGGCCGCTTCGCGCTCGGCTGGATCGACATCTCGACCGGCGAGTTCCGCATCACCGAGTGCGACGGCGCTGCGCTCGCCGCCGAGATCGCCCGGCTCGAGCCGGGCGAGATCATCTTTTCCGACGCGCTCTATGGCGACGCCGAGCTCATGCCCATGCTGCGCGCGCTCCCCGCCGTGACGCCGCTCACCCGCGACGTGTTCGATGGCGCGACCGCCGAGCGCAGGCTCTCAGCCTATTTCGGCGTTGCGACCAGCGCGGGCTTCGGCGCGTTCTCAAGGCTCGAGCTTGCCGCCGCCGCAGCCTGCGTGACCTACGTCGAGCGCACGCAGCTTGGCCAGCGCCCGCCGCTCTCCCCGCCCGTGCGCGAACCGGAGGGCGCCACACTCGCCATCGACCAGGCCACGCGCGCCAATCTTGAGCTCGTGCGCACGCTCTCGGGCGAGCGGCGCGGCTCGCTCTTGGCGGCGATCGACCGCACGGTCACGGCGGCGGGCTCACGCGCGCTCGCGCAACGGCTCGCCGCGCCGCTCACCGACCCGGCCGCGATCGCGCGGCGGCACGACGCGGTCGCGCTGTTCGTGACCGACGCGGCATTGCGCGCGGAAACACGCGAGCGCCTCAACGCGGCGCCTGATCTCGCGCGTGCGCTCGCACGCCTCGTGGTCGGCCGCGGCGGGCCGCGCGACCTCGCGGCGATCCGCGATGGCATCGCGGCTGCGGCACACCTCGCCGATCGGCTGGCGGCGCGGGGCGACCTTCCGGCCGAGATCGCCGAGGCCAAGGCGGCGCTGCGGCGGCCGGAGGCCACGATCGCGGCAGAGCTTGCGGCTGCGCTCGCCGATGAGCTGCCGCATCTCAAACGCGATGGCGGCTTCGTGCGCCAAGGCTACGACGCCGCGCTCGACGAGGCGCGCGCGCTGCGCGACGACACAAGGCGCGTGATCGCGGCGCTGCAGGAGCGTTACGCCAGCGTGACCGGCGTGCGCGCGCTCAAGATCCGGCACAACAACGTGCTCGGCTATTTCGTCGACGTGACCGCGCAGCACGGCGACAAGCTTCTCACCGCGCCGCTCAACGCGACCTTCATCCACCGCCAGACGCTTGCCGGCCAGGTGCGCTTCACTACCACCGAGCTTGGCGAACTCGAAGCCAAGATCGCGAATGCCGCCGACCGCGCGCTCGGCATCGAGCTTGCGACCTTCGAGCGTCTCTCGACGCTGGTCACCACGGCGGCCGAGCCGATCAAGGACGCCGCCGTTGCGCTCGCCGCGCTCGATGTGGCGGCCGCGCTGGCGCAGCTTGCGGTCGCGCACGACTACGTGCGTCCGGAGGTCGACAATTCGCTGGGGTTTGCGATCGACGGCGGACGCCATCCGGTGGTCGAGCAGGCGCTCGCCACCGACGGCGGTCCTTTCGTTGCCAACGATTGCGATCTCTCCCCGCCGCCGCCGCACAAGGCCGGCCGCATCTGGCTGATCACTGGGCCGAACATGGCCGGCAAGTCGACGTTCCTGCGCCAGAACGCGCTGATCGCGATCATGGCCCAGATGGGCAGCTTCGTGCCGGCGCGGGCGGCGCGCATCGGCGTGGTCGACCGGCTGTTCTCGCGCGTCGGCGCGGCGGACGATCTCGCACGCGGGCGCTCGACCTTTATGGTCGAGATGGTGGAGACCGCGGCCATCCTCAACCAGGCCGGCGAGCGCTCGCTCGTGATCCTCGACGAGATCGGGCGCGGCACCGCCACCTTCGACGGCCTCTCGATCGCCTGGGCCACGATCGAGCACCTGCACGAGAAGAACCGCTGCCGCGCGCTGTTCGCAACGCACTTTCACGAGCTGACCGCGCTCTCAGCGAAGCTCCCGCGCCTGTTCAACGCCACCGTCAAGGTGAAGGAGTGGCAGGGCGAGGTCGTGTTCCTGCAC
>Ga0209683_10000084_pt1 | contig 32679 bp, 28 predicted proteins | sample DOMMetBare2Fresh_FD_187474 | JGI IMG/M metagenome (GOLD analysis project Ga0209683, IMG submission 187474) | Wetland sediment microbial communities from St. Louis River estuary, USA, under dissolved organic matter induced mercury methylation -... | ecosystem: Environmental > Aquatic >... | reverse complement strand
TGTAGCGGGAGGATCGTTCCCGCATTAATAGACAAGTGGACCGGTCCCGCATTAACAGACAATCGGAATCTGGGTGCCAAAGAGAGCGTTCACGTAGGCAAAGAACGCCTGCGCTGATGCGGTGTCAAGTCGATAATCCACATTCGTCGAGCGGCAGACGGCATCACCGGTGATGGTGATTGCAGCCAGCACCGGTTCACCTTCCACTGTCAAAAAGTCTGGCCCACCCGAATCGCCAAAACACGTCCCTCCATTTCCCGTGGATGGGTTCTGCGAAAGGCGTATGTAAGCTTTGTTCAGCGCATTGAAACTGGAAAATGCGAACATCCGGGGAATGGGGTTCAGATCTTGAAAATATGGCACGCCACCACCAACTACACGGTTTTGCAAGCCATAGCCAACCGGAATGAAGACAGCGTCCTTCAATCCGTTTTGCGCGGAAAGTTGATCCAACAGGCCACACGAAGGCAGTGTCGCGGGAGTCACGCCTGCCGCGTTTGACTGGAGTATCAACACGCCTATGTCACCAGAGTCGCTCTGACGCTGACTGTAATTGGGATTAGTGACGACGGAGCTTACCGGAAGCAGGTTCGTCGTATTCACCGTCAAACTGCCAAAGGGGATTGAACCGTCAAAGCTGACGTAGGCTGTAAATCCACGCGGCGCAAGGTCACTGGTGAAAAAAGAAGTGCAGTGGCTGGCGGTCAGGAAAACGTTGGGAGCGATTAGAGTGCCGGAACAGATCGGGAAAATATGTCCCGTCGTAGGCGATCTGACAATAAACGCACCGGAGTTGCTGTAAGTGTTGCTGGAATCGACGAATCCATACGTGATAGCGCGACTGCGCGATGGTGCGATCAGCAAAGCAGCGCAGAAGACTGTTAGAAGAAGGATGAAGAGGTAGCGGGAGCGGCGCATAATAATCTCCTTGTGCGCCGGGATAAACCGGCAGGTTGTATTGAATGAAAGTTTCAAACGTTAAAGGACTAGCCAACCGTAACGACCCCGAGTCATGCGGCGGCGCTCGTAAGGGCGACGGCGAAGCGTTGACAGGGGAAAGTGCAGGCTGGGTATTGAGCCGCGAAATAGACTCAGTTCGGGATGCCGACCCTGTAAGGAGAAGGGGAAGGCCACAATCAACGTTCCGCATTGGCGAGGAGCGTTGGTATCCCGCGAGGTCAGAGACCCCAGGCATGCACGGAAGCAACCTGCGCGAGAACCGGGAGATCCTGCGACCACCCCAGCCGGCACGCTGGGGACGCATCGAGAAGTCTAAGGACGTACGACGATGATGAACGGACGCAGGAAGTCGGACAGACCCGTAGTAGCGACGAAGCCCGCGAACAAAGTTGGCGCGATGATGAACGATGTCGCAGCGCCGATGGCGGAGCGAGTGGAGCGAAGGGGTCTGGCCAAAGGGAAGCCGCCGCGGCAAAACACGAACCGGGCACTGGACCGGGAAGTCGTGCAAAGTGCGCTGGGGCGGATACGGCAAGCAGCCGTGAAAGATAGGAAGGTGAAGTTCACCAGCCTCATGCACCACATCTACAACTTGGGCACTTTGCGCGAAGCCTATTACGGGCTGAAGCGTGATGCGGCTCCGGGAATAGATGGGGAAACGTGGCGACAGTACGGGGAGAATCTGGAGAGCAATCTTGCGGACCTCTCCGCGCGGCTGCGGTGCGGGGCTTACCGAGCAAAGGCAGTGCTCAGGAGATTCATCACCAAAGACGACGGGCGGCAACGGCCGCTCGGGGTCACGGCGTTGGAAGACAAGATTGCCCAACGCGCGACGGTCACGGTGTTGAATGGAATCTACGAGACTGACTTTCTCGGCTTCTCGTATGGCTACCGGCCAGGCAAGAGTCCGCACCATGCGCTGGACGCCTTGTACACCGCGTTGCTGACGAGAAAGGTGGAATGGGTGCTGGATGGAGACATTAGCTCGTTCTTCGATGGTTTGGACCATGAATGGCTGGTGAAGTTCATCGAGCACCGAGTAGCTGACCAGCGCGTCGTGCGGCTCATTCGCAAATGGCTGAACGCGGGCGTGCTGGAACAAGGACAGTGGTCGTGCAGTGAAGAAGGAACACCACAGGGCGGCAGTGCCTCGCCTTTGCTGGCTAACATCTACCTGCACTACGTGTTCGACCTCTGGGTGCAACACTGGCGTAAGACAAAAGCCAAAGGCGACGTTATCGTCGTTCGCTGGGCTGATGACTTCGTGGTGGGTTTTCAGCACCAGTCGGATGCCGAGCAGTTCCACAAGGAGTTGGCGGAACGCTTCGCCAAGTTCAAACTGAAACTGCATCCCGAGAAAACGCGCGTTATCGAGTTCGGCTTTCACGCAGCGAATAATCGAAAGCGACGCGGGCAAGGGAAGCCCGAGACATTCAACTTTCTTGGCTTCACCCACATCTGCGGGCAGAAGCGAAGCAACGGGATGTTCACGGTGTTGCGGCGGACGATGAGCAAGAGGAAACGAGCCAAGCTCAAGGAAGTCAAAACGGAACTTCGCAAACGAATGCATCATCGAGTGACCGAAGTCGGTAAGTGGCTGCGGTCGGTGGTCGCGGGACACAATCGGTACTACGGTGTGCCCTCGAACTTGAACTCGCTGTCTTCGTTTCGCTTTCAGGTTGTTCGTCACTGGTACTGGACGCTGCGGCGTCGCAGCCAGACGCGGCGGTTGACCTGGGAGCAGATGTACCGTCTGGTTAACCGTTGGCTGCCACCGCCCACGCTGCATCACCCTTATCCGCTCAGGCGACTTGGCGTCATTACCTAAGGCAGGAGCCGGATGCGTTAGCAGCGCTCGTCCGGATCTGTGGAGGGGGTGATTAGTAATAGTCATTCCTACTCCGACTGAGTTTGGTGATCATAGCGTTTGTCCTTTGGTGACTAAGCTGGGGTATAGCAATGACCGCGCGCCGGTCTGAAAATCGCTTGTAGGGCAAATAGGCGCAAACTTTTTCCTCGCTTTTGGGAAAAAGGGAGCGGCAGCTCCCCATAACTACCTCCGAGCCGGAGCGAGGCAGCAGTCAAGGGCGCGCCGCTGGTCTTTGCGGCGCGTTCATCTTGACCCTTGACGGCCGCCGCAGCGGAGGCTATCTGCGCGGAAGAAGTGCTCATTGGTAATAACCCGGGCCGCGAATATTCTCGTGCACCAGCAGCGGCTGGGTGGGCGCGGTTTCCGGCAACGGCAACTGATCCAGTCCTTGTTCCAGCAGCGAGACCACACTGCGACGGTTGGGCGAGCCGAGTTGCAACGCTCTTTGACAGGCGGCTTCCAGGCGCTCGCGGCCAAAGCGCTTGGCCAGGTTGAGCAAACCCAGACAACTGCGATACCCCATCTCCGGATGCGGCCGGTTCCAGAGCAAATGCTTGACCAGGTCACGAGTATGCGGCCCAACGTCGACCGCCCAGTTAAGCAATCGTCCCGGAGTCCATTCCAGATGGGCGCGATGCGCTTTGGGCATGTGCTCGGCATTGGTGGAATGCGAACCCTGCCGCCGCGAGCGCACATGGACGGCCACGCGCTGACCACGATGGAAGAGTTCGATGCTCTTTTCGGTCAAGCGCACGTCAAGCTGTTGGCGCAATAGTGAATGGGGCACGCTGTAGTAGTGCTTGTCGACTTCCACGTGATAGTCCAGGCTCACGCGGGCGCGACGCCATTCGGCATACTCGTAAGCTTTGTCGGGTAAGGGGCGTAATGCCGGTTGGTCCAGCGCCTCGAACTGCGAGCGCCGTGAGCCGGGCAGCTTCTTGAAAGGCCGCTGGTTGAGGGCGATGAGCAACTGGCGAATCGCCAGGTTCAAGTCAAAAAGCGAGAAGAAGGTTTGCTGACGCAAGCGCGCCAGGATCCAGCGCTCGACTACCTGCACCGCTACTTCCACTTTGGCTTTATCTCTGGGCTTGTAGGGACGGGCCGGAAGCGCGGCGGTGCCATAGTGGGCCAACATCTGATTGTAGGAAGTGTTCAGCAGCGGCTCGTAGCGACAGGCTTTGCTGACGGCGCTGAGCAGATTGTCCGGCACTACCAACTCGGGCACGCCGCCAAAGAAAGTGAAAGCGCGGGTATGCGCGCCGATCCAGTCGGCTAGTCCCTGCGTCCAGGTCGCTTCGGCGTAGGTGTAGTTGGAAGCGCCGAGCACGGCGACGAAGATCTGCGCTTCCCGTACTTCGCCAGTCACGGCGTTGATGACTGGGACCGTGGGGCCAGCGTAATCGATGAAGAGCTTCTCGCCGGCGCGATGCGTCTGGCGCATCACCAGTTTGAGATGCGACTGCCACTCCTGGTAATGAAAGCAGAACTGGGTGTAGCCGTAACCATCGTCCGGATGCGCGGCCCGATATTCTTCCCAGAGCAAGAGACGCGTTACGCCCTTGAGTTTCAGTTGTTCGTGGACAGAGGCAAAGTCAGGTGAAGCACGGCGGGCGCTGGACTGGGTAACGAAGCGGTCGTCGGTCTTGGTTCCGAACCGGGCTGCTAGAGTCGCATCGTCCAGCTCTGCCGGTAAAGGCCAGCTAAGACCGGCACGCTGGGCAGCTGCCTGATACTTGCCGACCACGCCATGACTCAAATGGAGACTGCGGCCAATCTGCCGTTGGCTGAGGCCCGCAGCCGTTAAACGTAGGACTTCTTTGACCAGATGCATGGAGACCCTCGGGGCTGACATCGATGTTGGTTTCCTCCCTCAAACTTAGTGGAGGCCATGATGTCTGCCCGGTGTGGAGTTGCTCCAGCATCAGACGTTCTAAGTGCTCATGTGGCACCGAAATAGGTGCCCACGATCAACCGGAATCACTGCCCACGATGGTTCCGGAATCGCTGCCCACGATGGACCGGAATGAGTGCCCACGATGCCCCGGAATACGCACCGGAATCTGGATCTCAGGTCTAAATTAGGAAATTAACCCTGTTTCAGGCTATAGGGAATGGTTCCCGGCTGAAAGCGTCGGCCTCGTGGCTGGTCGGAGTGGCGCGGAGCAGCTTTCGCTATCGCAGTAAGAAACGAGACGACGAGTTGCGGAGTTGACTGGTACGGCTGGCTCAAGAGAAGCCGCGTTATGGCTATCGGCGATTGGTCGTCTTGCTGGAACGCGAAGGACTGAAGGTTAATCATAAGCGAGTGTGGCGGATTTATCGCGCGGCGGGCTTGAGTGTCCGGCGTCAATTAGATTTTCCGGCCGGGAACTCTAATTGTCGCTGATCACTTGAGTGTCAAACGAAAACAACGGAAGCGATTAGTGCGCCTCGGCGTGCCGGAGCCCGGTGTGCCGGAGCCGGCACCGTTGACGGCGGCCAATCAGCAGTGGGCGATTGATTTCGTCCATGATGTAACCGCCACCGGGCGCAAATTTCGGATCTTTAGCGTGATGGATGCTACTCGCGCGAGTGTTTGGCGTTGGAAGTGGACACTTCGTTTCCTTCGCGCCGCGTGACGCGCGTGCTGGACCAGGTGATTGCGATGCGCGGCAAGGCGCAAAGTATTCGATTGGACAATGGACCAGAGTTAAACGAGCCGGCACTTTCTAGCGTGGGGCGTGGCCCAGAAGATTGAGTTTGCGCCACATCGAACCCGGCAAGCCAGTGCAGAATGCGAAGGTCGAGAGTCTCAACGGGCGGTTGCGCGATGAATGTTTGAACGTCAGTTGGTTTGCCACTCTCTGGCACGCGCGCCAGCAGATCGGCGCTTGGCGTCGGGAGTACAACACTGAGCGACCACATAGCAGCCTTGGGTATCTGACTCCGGCAGAGTTTCTGGCCCAGGGCATAGCCTCCGCTGCGGCGGCCGTCAGGGGTCTACGCGCGACTCAAACAGCAGAGTCGCGCTGCGATGAACTCCGCGAGCTTGAACTGCAGCTCGCTCCGCCCTTGACTGCCGTCCTCGCTACGGCTGGGGAGTAGTTAAGGAGCTAACGCTCCTTAGAATCCAGTTAGGATTCTATTTTGACAATTTCAGGGCCAAGGCCAAAAATTCGGGGCGCGTATTTGACCTGTAAACGTTTTTCTCGGCCCCGGCTCAGGCGATTGGATAGGCTAGGTTTCAAGATGCTGAAGTGGTACTAACAAGTGGTCGGTTTTCGGGGGCAGGTCAAGTGCTTCCGTAATATCTTGCGCCGAAGTAATCGAGCCCCGTCTCATTGTCTCGTTCTTTTTGGGTTAAGAACGTGTAGTTACTCCCCGCGCCAGCGTCCGCGCGCACCAGTTTGTCAAAGAGTGTCAGTCGACCAATGTCAGTCGACCAATGGGCGTTCGTCAGATGATGTGGTACTTTGCTTTGGCTTCCGCAGTCGGAAGATGCCTCAGCCGAGGAGGACCGCCGCCATGCATTTCTCCTTGCGGATAGGTTAATTCCCAGTATCGCTTGTCATAAGGATCTTGATAGAGAGTCTCCCATCCCCCACCCGCGACTTTCAAGAGGTAATGGGAAATGAGATGGTCTATTCTGTTGCAAACCGCATTGCCAACGACTTTTCCATCGACGATTTCCCATTCGCATTGCAGATCTGTCTCTTCTGGTTCAAGTTTCATTACTCGACGATCCTTGTTGTTGCATTAGCCGGAATTGGTCCGTTCGGTATGACAAACTCTCTTGCGCCTCCGGCTGTTCTTCCAAAACCCACAAACCCCGGATTCGCGTGGTTGATAGGGGAGGCTACTCCAGCGGAGGGAGTCTGAAATTCGATCACTGTAAAGGAATTGCTTTCCCTAATGGCCAAACGCGGAGCAAGTTGAGCAGCATTCATACCGCCAATATCGTCCGCCGCAGTAACAAACACATCACTAGCACCGGAAGGACCCAATGTCGGAAACGGCCCCTTACCCGGAATGACCCGAGCAAGTGTGCCTGGAACGGGATTAGTTACAGCTACAGCATCCGCTGCTTCGCCAACCGTTCGGCCAAGCAAAGCGCCGAACACTCGTCCGAGCACTTTCGAAACCAATCCACCTATCGCATTACCTATTCCAATATCGAAGGCCTGATTCTGCATCATGTCGATGCCGGGCGCCGCCCCTGGATGCGCTTGACTAAAGTGCGAAAGAGTACCGTCTGGGTTAAGTGTCACGCCGTGGTCGAGTTCCGACTGCTCTTGGAAAATGAACGAGTACGACTTGGTTTCGTCGAAGTCAACAGCCTGATACTCTTTGCTCGCAATTGCCGCGTCGTAGTCCTTATCCGTCCCAAACCATGCGTAGTACCACTTCTTATCGTCTGCGTTATATTGCTGTGCCCATCGCTTACCGGTTGGGTCGATGAACCTCAGCGGATTGTTAAGGCAATAAGCGTAACGATTCCAACTTTGCGGCGTAGGAGGTTTTGCACTGTCCAGGGCGGGATCAATGCTGGTGAACCTCCCCTGCGTTAATGAGTAGTATCGAGCGAGAAAGTAATCGAGTCCCGTTTCATTATCGCGTTCTTTGAGGGTGAATTTCTGGCGGATGCCATCGTTCGCGCTGTAGCCTTGTGATGTTGTGCGTGCGCCCTGGTTGGCGAAGAGTTCCTCACCGAACGGCAGATAGTCATGTCGCTTCGTATTTGCGAGGCTGCCTGTCTGGTCAAACACTATGCGTGCCGTACCGAGCTGGTCCACCACCAGCCAGTTGATTTCCGGGCCACTGCTCCCACTCAGGTTACCGGAGATGACAACATTGCATAAGGAGTTACCGGTGGAATACAAAGAAGTGTCCACCACGCGGATACACAGGGGTGACGGTGCTCGTGTAGAGCAGCGTTCCGTTCTTGCGATACTTAACCACTCCCCCTTCAATCGCCACCCGGAAGCGATCGCCTCCTACCCAGGTTCCCACCTGCCCGCGGCTCACGCCCTTCTCATAAACATAGACCGTGCCCTGACCTCGTTCCGTATAGAACGCGTAATCGAAAGGGTTTCCCGAAGCCATTGAGAGTGTCTTCCCGCAGACCGAAGTGCAGTTGTGTATCGTGCATCTGGTGCGGCACTCGCTGAACTACGTAGGCTGGAAACAGCGCAAGGAGGTGGCCGCCGACCTGAAGACGATTTATACCGCAGCCAGCGACACCGACGCCGAGCAACGACTGGCCGAGTTTAGCCTGAAGTGGGATGCGAAGTTTCCCATGATTGCGAAGTCCTGGCGCTGCAACTGGACGCGCGTGATTCCGTTCTTCGCGTATCCGCCGGAGATTTAAAAGGTAATTTACAAGACCAACGCGATCGAGTCGCCGAACATGTCACTGCGCAAAGTGACGAAAGCGCGCGGCTCGTTCCCCAACGATGAGGCGGTCAGCAAACTGCTCTACCTTGCGCTGCGCAACATCGCGAAAAAGTGGACTATGCCGGTCCACGCCTGGAAGGACGCGCTCAATCGCTTCCGTATCATCTACGAAAACCGGCTGCCGGCGAACTAATGACCTGCACCCCGAAGACTGGCCGAAGATCATATATGATTTTGGACAGAAGGAGGAGGGCAGGAGATGGGCAAGAGAAAACACAGCGAGGCAGAGATCATCGCGGCTTTGAAGCGAGCGGATGCTGGGCTGACCTATGAGCAGTTGGGGCGGGAACTGGGAGTCTCCAAGCACACGATCTATGCGTGGAAAGCGAGGTATGGGGGAATGAACGTGAGCGAGGAGCAGCGGCTGCGGCAGTTGGAGGACGAGAACGGCCAGCTGAAGAAACTGGTGGCGGATTTAAGCCTGGACAAAGAGATGCTGAAAGCGGTGATCTCAAGAAACGGGTGGGGCTCGTGAGCTTACGCGCGGCGGCGACGTTTCTGATGGAGACGTATGGCGCGGGACAACGCAGAGCTTGCGAGCTGGTCGGAGTGGCGCGGAGCGGTTTCGCTATCGCAGTAAGAAACGAGACGACGAGTTGCGGAGTTGCCTGGTACGGCTGGCTCAAGAGAAGCCGCGTTATGGCTATCGGCGGTTGGCGGTACTCCTGGAGCGCGAGGGCGTGAGAGCGAATCATAAGCGGGCGTGGCGGATTTATCGCGCGGCGGGCTTGAGTGTCAAACGAAAACAACGGAAGCGATTAGTGCGCCTCGGCGTGCCGGAGCCGGCACCGTTGACGGCGGCCAACCAGCAGTGGGCGAATGATTTTGTGCATGATGTAACCGGCACCGGGCGCAAATTTCGGATCTTTAGCGTGGTGGATGCTTACTCGCTTGCTCGAAGAAGGCAATAAGGCGGATGTCTATCGAGGGCGCGGGCTCAGTTGTGACGGAGAAGAAGTTTATCAAAAGACAAAGAGGGCCAAGTGGCTGGCCCAACTGACTGAGAGTGGGGTGCGCCGGCGCGCGGAGAGTCTCTACCAGGAACTTGAAAGCCTGGAGCCATTGGTGGCCAGCACGCGGAAACAACTGCTGGCAGAAGTCGAAAGCAGAAGGCAGTGAAAGTGCTGCGACAAATGCCGACGTTAGGGCCGATCTGGGCGGCCTTGATTATCGCCACGGTGGACACGCCACATCGGTTTCGCACCAAGCGGCAGTTTTGGGCTTACTGTGGTCTGGCGGTGGTGACGCGCTCGAGCGCGGACTATTGGTTTGATAAAAGAGGAGAGTTGCGTAAGAGTCGGCGAGCGGCGGCTACGCGCGGCTTGAACCAAAACGATAACCGCCGGCTCAAGAAAATATTCAAGTGTGCGGCCATAGTCGGGACCTTGAAGGAACCGTTCAAACCCTACTACGAGCAACTACTGGCCAAAGGACTGCGACCAGAGTTAGCCCGGCTCACACTGGCGCGCAAGATTGCCGCCATTACCCTGGCGGTGTGGAAGAAAGGAGAACGATTCGATCCTGAGAAGCTGACGAAGCTGACAACATAATCGGGGGAGCCACGAGCCGTAGCCGGCAGAGTTTAAGGTCTGAAGTCAGTCGCGGAGTTCCGGAAACGGAAAGGTTCGAGGGTGAGTATCAACCTATCTTGTGTGGCCACCGCTCTCCATGAGCGTGAAGTCCCTGAGCTAGACCCTATGCCCCCTCGGTTAACCTGAAAAAGCTGTAGGCGCAAAAGTCTCAGATAGAACCATGGTTGGCACATTTTGTGACCAGCGATTGTTGGCTTGTTAGGTTTCAGGAGCCAAGCGACGCCATGACTGCAGACCAGGAACAGACTGCCGGACCCAGCCGGACTCTTTACATATGTGTTAGGCAACGTTGCCTTAGCGATCACTACCGCGTTTCAGTTCAACCTGCCCGTGACGCAAAGAAAACGATTGCGTGGAGTGAGGATATGACTTGGTCACCAACCTCGAGGCGCTCCGGGTCACTTGCGAGCTGGCTGCGAAGAAATGATTGCTCAGGCGAAGCTTTTTCCTTGACAACCCCTTTCATAGAACAAGATAGCAACCCGCAGGCCACGCCAATCGTCACCCTAACTCCTTGCCAATCAACAACTCTAGAATCTAGTTTCTCTATCCTTTTTATAGAGTTTCTCAAGAACTTACTCAACTGCCGCCATTGCATCATTTGCGGCTCTATTTCCACCCCTCAAAAAGCCACTGTGAATAAAGTTCTATCCGGCGTCATTGGGTGCTCTGCTGCATGCTTTTCGGAAGACTTGACGCACCAAAGAGAGCGTAGTGCGCCGCCTCTCGACCTCCGGACACGTCATTCCAATCCTCCCAGCCATAGCTAAACTTAACGCGGATTGAACGCTCCTTTGTAAGGTATCCACGCGGTATGCTGAAGATTAATGACTTCCCAGGGCCAAGCCGGTTATGAGTGCAGGCATGACAAGGCCGACGAATGATCACTTCGTCACCCTTTAGCACATCATAGAATAGCTGCGCGTCACCATATTCTTCCGACTCCACGTCACCCATGTCCAGCATGACTGGCCATCGAGTGTTGTTGTGTAATCGCAGCCAGATTCTCTCATTACCTTCTCCTACCTCAGGCACCTTGACCTGCCCAACGCGCTCAAACGTCAAGTACACGCCTGGTTGATCTGTCCTGATGCGCACTTCAGTTTGCCTCCGAGGTCTCTTCTGTTGCAAGTGAAAACCGGAAGCCATGATGCACAAGACCAATGCGGTTGAGAATAGCTTAACCATTTCTTACCTCGCGAAACGGCTGCCCTTTAGAAACGCTCTCTTCGTGCTGGTAGGCGTCAGCCCATAACCACCGGCCTTCTCTGGTCTGCCAAGAATGTTGTCAACATTTCCTCTGAATGCTGCTAGCGTCGCCCTGTCGGCGCCTTTCCATCCTGACTGCCAGATGTTCACACGTTCTGGTAAATAGGGATTCATCCCCGGATCCTTAAAATAAGGCAAACGGACATAATCATTCCCGTTTGGAGCAGCTGCTTCCGCCAGGAGGCTCTGCACTATGTAGCCGTCAACTTCAAACCTATATTCGGTTGGATTCGCGCTGTTTGCAAAGCCGCTTTTTACCCAATCTGTGCCATCGGCTACGTGGGATCCTTCATGCCCAATCCCTGAGTCAAAGTTTGCCGAATCAAAAGTCCCGTCCGCAAAAGTTACATGAGTATTCTGGCCGGTTGGATTCTGTGCCGTTATCCTTCCTTTGACGCCTTCAGTCGCAGTCTCCCCGCCAGCAGTTCCAAGACTCGGTTTGGCGAAAATCGTGACACCGTTTTTTACACCCTCAGCTCCATATGCGTTTAGGGCTCGTTCCGCTTTACTGTACTCTTTCGAGTTGGCCCCGTATGTCTTTGCAATCTGCTGAAGGTTTGTCCTTGCTTGAGCCAAAGCTGCATTGAATTTCTTCCTCTGGTCCTCACTGACACTTGAGTCAAACACATAGAGACCATCCGGATCGATCAACTTAAGAGGATTGTTAAGGACGTATGAATAACGATTCCACGACTGAGGATCCACGACCGTTCCGGAAGATAGCAGTGGATCTGGAGAAGTGAACCTTCCGTGCGTGCTCGCATAGTACCGAGCTTCGCTGAAGTCGAGTCCAGTCTCATTATCCCGTTCTTTTTGGGTGAACTTCTGGCGGATGCCGTCATTTACGCTGTAGCCTTGTAGTGTTGTGCGTCCGCCCTGGTTGGCGAAGAGTTCCTCACCGAAGGGCAGATAGTCGTGGCGTTTGATGCCCGCTAAACTCCGGCTGGCGTCGGCAATCATGCGCGGCGTGCCGAGATGATCTGTAACCAGCCACTCAACGTCTGCTGTTGCCTGCCAGACTTTCACTTCCGCCAGGACCAGATACTGCGAATCGTTGCGCTGCACACGCACGTAACGAGCAATCCGGTTCACACTGACCGTTACGGCCGTCGCGTTGTTTCCAGTTACCCAATAACTCGAGACACCGGCTTGATTCAGTGTGGTCGTTAGGTCGGTTGAGGTGAAAGCATTGTCCGAGACGATCACGTAGAAGTTAGCCGTGTGCTCAGGACAACAATCAGTACGCGGCCACACTTGAATCGAGCTGAGCGATTGGCTGCTGCCGAGATCTACCTGCCACCAGTTCTGATAGCCGTAGTTGGTGGTGGCGCTCGAAACGTCCCAGAACGTGCCGTTCGTGTTCCCATCAATGGCCAGGCTGGCGGAAAATGTGGTACTGCCACTGACGAAGGTGCTTGACTGCGTTGCCGTCTTGCCGAGCGCCACATCGACCGGCGCTGCCGTCGCTAACAACTCACCATTGCGATAGCCATATTCCTTGTCCGGCGTGGTCGCCGGAGCGTTCGGCGCATACTCGGCCACCAGCTCACCGCCCAATCCGTACACATACCAGGTTTCCAACTTGCCGACTTTGCGCCGGGTGCGTTTACCATCAGCGTCGTAGGTGTACTTGTCTGTGACCCCGTTGCTGGCCGTAATCATTCGGTTCTCGGCGTCGTAGGTGCGCGTGCCGTTCCAGGTCAAGTAATCTTTCGTCTGATTGCCCGCTGCGTCATAGTCAATCAACGTGTGACCAGGATCGCTTGGCGCGTACAGGCGGTTGGAATTTGCGTCGGCCACCGTCTGCACCGTGTTGATACCGGAGCCCGACGAGCCGGCGTTGATGGAGCGGTTACCCCAACGATCATAATCGTAAGCCTGCATGAAACTCGTAGTCGATCCATTCTGCAACTCCGTCACTGAGCTGAGCCGATTTAGCGAGTCATACGTATAGTTCTGTCGCATCCAGTTGTAGCTGCTGATTTGATCGTCATTGGGGATGTAGACCTCTGAACGCAATAGATTCCCGTTGTTGTCAGGGCCGCTGTTGGGATTTCGCGGCACGAAGCCGCTGTCATAGTAATTGAGGACCGCGCCGCGATTCCAATTCCACTCGTCCGTTTGCCAGTCCACCGTGCTCAACCGAATGTCGTAAAGTTGACCGCGAATATTGTAGTGGCGCTTGTTATAAAGAGGATTCGTGGCCCCATACTTCTCTTCCTTCATCCTCGAAGCGGCGTCGTAACTAATGGCTGAAGCAAGGGTCCGCGTTACACCATCTCCGAGGCTGCCAGTTAACGCCGGGCTCCCGTTGTCATTCAACCTTCCCGCAACATCATATTGGTAATTGACTTTTCGGTCGGAAGGATAGGTCTGGGTCGTAACATGCCAAGCAAGGTCATAGGTCTGCTGCATCGGATAAGTCGGACTCCATACTCCATTCGCTTTGAAGATCTGACGCTGAGTCAGAGGTTCTCCGAGAGCGTCGTAACTATCAACCGCCCGGTGATCTACGGTGTTACCAGTGGAGTAATTACCTCCCGCATAAGAATACCAAAAACGCCCTATGCCGTTGACCGCGCCGTCATAAAACCGCGAAATGTCTGGATTGATGGTGGTTGTATCTGAATAATCGACGGTCGTGTTGCGATTCAGAGCGTCGTAGACATAGTCGATGTAGATTCCGCGAGCATCAGTCTTACGCGTCAGGTTGCCGTTATCGTCGTAGTCGTAAGTAACCACGCCGCTCTCCGGATTTGACGCGGATTTCAAGCGTTTCAGCGAGTCATAGACAAAACTTCGCGGCGGCTGAGTGCCCTGCGTTACCCTTAACAGATTATCTAAAGCATCATAGTCGTAGCTAGTCAGATAGTTGAGCCCGTTGGGATCTTCGTAGACTTGTCTCAGCCTTCCTAAACCATCGGTTATGCTCTGCCGGACCTTTGCCGGGGTAGCTTGGTCTGTGACTGTAACCGTGTTGCCGCTGTACGAAGTCGTCACCACCGCGTTGTCAGGCGTAATCACTGACGTAATGCGACCAGCCAAGTCGAAACTGGTTGTTGTATAGATTGCTGTCTCTCCTAATGAGGGCCGGAAAGGATTGCTCTGTTTATAGGCCCGGCCCAAACCGTCGTAGATTGTCGCAACCTTATCGTCCCCCTGCGGATCTCTCGACCAGCTTTCAATCGTGCGCCCAAAACCATCTGTGTGGCTCCATGACCGCAATATGGCGTCATTGAGGGCAACCTGATCCATGGCCGTAAGCACGTCGTTATTCGTCAGTGTTACGCCAAAGACTGTCGTCGGTATTGACTGCGCATAGTACAACGCTGTGTGTCTCTCAACTCCGGAAACTCCGAGTGCCGCTTTGATCATCCGGGGTCGGTTGAAGGGATCAGCTAGTTGAGTAGCCGGGTCTTTGTAGATTGTCTGGGTGACAACATTGTTGCGATCTTTGAACCCTGTGAGCAAGCCGGATGAGTAATCATACTGGCTGCGAGCAGTATGCGCCGGCGCTCCCGGAAGCGGCGGTGGACTGGTAAACAAGGTGGGCAGCGCATAGGTCGGGGTTGAAGGATTACCCAGGCCGCTGCCTGGATTGCTCCCGTCACCAAAATCGTCCGCATAACTGATACTGGAAACGTTGCCTTTTGGATCTTTGGCGGAGACAATGTTTCATAACACATCATAACGAGGATAGGAATGGAGAAGACTGGCTGGAGTATTCAACCATTGCTCAACTCTGGTCACATTGCCACGAGTGACTTTCGCCACTCCATAGGCTGAATCATGCTGACTGACCAGATTGTAATCCGTTAGTAAACCGCGGTTGCCGTCGGCAGCGTACACGTCATACTCGTTTGCTGTCTGCGCCATCTGTGTCCCGATTCCATCGTAAACGGTATGCGTCAGCGGCAGTCCCAGCAAATGGATGTCATCGTCCGTCTGATAGTTGTAGCCGATATTGCTTGTGAGATAGGTCGTTGTGGTGCGCCGCTTCAAGGATTGATCGTAGTCATACTCCTTGACTTCGCTAACATTGTTCGCTCGCGGATAGTTGACGTTGTCGAAAAGGGTTTCAGTCTTGGCAAAACTTCCGTTATCGAGATAACGGCGCGTCTGGTTTACTCTATTATCGTTTGACGGTTGCTCTTGCGTGTAACCACCCCAACTCACTCCGGTACGTTGCGTCCAGTCCTGCTCGCTGGCGGACAAAATCGCCCCGGCGGCGTCGCGCGTTTCGGTGCGCCACTCTACTCCGGTTGACCAAAGCGTGTAGAATGTACCGTCGTGATTTCCAGCCGGCGTATAGGCTTCCGTGTAACTGCCTTTACTAAGAAAGAAGTGGCGCTGGTCAAGCAGCACGGTGTCGGTGCTGGATCTTGCCTGGATCTGAGTTGACGACGCTGTATATATGTAGCTCCACTTGCCCTCGAGATTCGTGCCATCCGGATAGGTTCGTCTCTCACTCACTGCCCGATCAATCTGCTTTACATCGGTTGTGATGCCTCCTCCTCCTCCCTTTCCGGCGGCTCCGCTAGTACCTGTCTGCCAGACCGGTGAGTTACCGCTGGGCAAGGCGGACTTGTAGGCATAGTCGTATTGGATCTTGCCGCCAGTCGGCAGCTGAATCTCGGCCACTTCTCCATACTGATTGTAAGCGAAGGTCAAGGAACGGTTGTCAGGCAAGATCAGTTCACTGAGCACCTCGAGGTCGTCAATCCTCTGAGCATAGAGACCATACGACTTGAAGAACAGCTTGGTGCATGGCCCCCAACTGTAACCATAGCTCAGCGGGTCCCAGTCGCCGTTGATGACTGGCAAAGTTGGATTGATGCCGCTGCGGTAGTGCTGGTTCATGACACTCTGCTTGACCTTGTAATAGCTCACTTGGTCCTGAGAGTCGGGAAAGCCCGGGAGAGTAACCAACAGTGCCAGGGTAATCGAGGGGTTCTGAGGATCGACAATATTTTGCCTAATCGTCGTGACTCGCCCCAGTTGATCTGTGTAATCAACTTCGTTGCTTCCAACATATCCGATCGTAATCTTGTTACCGTTGCGGTCCGTTACGGAGGAGCACCGGCCTCCGGCATCAAATCGGTAGCGCATGCCATCGGCGGTAATAACTATCCCGCTGAGATTGGAAACGGGATAGTTACCAACTCCGTTGTCAACGTCATTGACAAAGATCATGCCCGAACCATCCGTGGCATGCCAGCGAACGCCGCGGCTCGGCCAAACACTACCGCAGCCGGCTGTTGACAGTGGAGCGCCATCATAATAATCGTCCCGGAATTCAACTTCGCCATGGTCCGGCAGCTTTAGCGTCAGCTTCGCCAGATTGTAGGCGTAGCCACCGGCACAGGGGCCACTCGTCCACCTCTGAATGCGGACAATTCTATTGATCAGTATGGGGGCGGCGCCCACCGTCCAGCCCGCTCCGATCTGATCAAAGTAATCCATCCAGTCGCTACCCCGATCATAGTCGGCGTACGTTACAGGCACGTCGACGCCTTGAAGATCCCTATCACTTTCCGTAGTCGCCGACCAAATCTTGCTGCTGTAGTTGAGGGTCAATGGCACCTGGAAGCCACGGCCGCCAACGCTGCCGATTGGTATCTTGAAATTAAGCGCGCCATTACTCAGGTTGATTGTGCCCAGGTCCGCTGAGACATAGCTGCCCAATGAGGAGACTCCAGCCGTGAGCTGCGGTGGCGTCCCTTTGTCATACTGGGTCTGCGCCTGTGCCAACACAGACAATGGGAGCAGCAGGGTCACTACAAACAAGGAGAATAGAGATATGGGCGCGTGGGAACTTTTGTGAGACATCATTGCACCTTCGCTGAGTAAAACTTGCTGAGGTTCTGTCGATTAAGGAGATGCACTACGGCTCGATGATGAGTGCAGCCTGGTGGTCCTGTTGACTGGCGTCATAAACACGATAGCGCCCAGGCACCAAGAGAAACTGACCGCGCCCTCGACCATGATTCGGGATACGGTGAATTTGTCCAACGGGCACCCAATCATTTCCATTTTGACGTTCAAGCACCAAGCCAGCGCTATTGCCTGTGCGGTCTTCTAGCGCGACCGACACCAATCCCCTCTGCGCGCGAATCTGCTGCGGCTTAATACCAACATCGTAGAGCGCAAAGCGAACGTTCTGCACCGGCCCCTGAACGGCCGGATTCTGCGGCTCCGCCTTAATTCCAACCGTCAAAGGAATTGTGGCCGCAGACTTACCGCTACCGCCTGGCGGCTGCGCCTCATTGAGTTTTGACAACAAGCCGGGTTTGCGGGTCGTGGCAAACGCTAGCGCCGTTGCCGCAAGGATGACAATCCACAAGCCTGGCCAAAGGACTTTCTTCTGTTGAGTGGACATTGGTTTACTCCCGTAAAATCTGCATTCTGGAAGAAATAGCAAGGCAGAATGCTCAATCTCGTAAGCCAACTTTATCTTAATGCAGATGAGTTGAAGAGTTCTGGCGGCGGAAATTCAGTCGCCAACGGTCATGAGGTTTAGCAAAATCTCGTGCACTTAAGACTCGCGGGGGTGGGAAGCCTTATGAGAACGAGAGGAGACCAGGTTCAATGCGAAATGTAGTCCTGATTCAAGTGCGTGTCAATAGCAAGAAACACCTCCGCTGTTCACTTGGTTTTCCAAGTCTGTGCCACTTGGCAGAGGCAAACGATATCCAGCCAAAAGCGTTAGTGGTCTTTCGCAATTGCTTTTGCGATGGCGCGAAAATCTGTAACCGAACGACAATTTCTAGTAATTCATGAACCCTGGAACACATGTTCGGCTGGGGTAAGATAAGTAGCCAAAACTGAGGCTGAACAGTCTCCCCTCAACCCCCGGAATGGCTGATACCCGATAGGACATTGGATGTGGTAATCGTTGAGTCAGTCGCAGTAACACGCTGAACAGCGGTCAAGCGATGGTGGTGAGATTGACTAGCTCGTCATTTTCTTGAGTTTGAACCAATAAATGGCCCCAGGGGCCACCTATTGGTTCAAGTCCCACTAGAAGCTGAGTTTCAGGCCAAATTGAAATTGTCGTGGATCAAATGCCGCAGTTGGCCGGCTGTAATAACGGCCGTTGCCGGCGCGCTGACGAAACGCGTTGACGTCATCAAAAAATGGCGACGCTGAGCCTTCGTTAAAGCGATTGAAGAGATTAAAGCCCTCGGCAATCACATCCAGCTTCACCCGCTCGTTCCATTTGATGGTGCGAGAAAGTCGCATGTCGACTGACATAAAACGATGGGTAAGGCCCACATTTCGTCCCAGGGTTCCGGAAGCGAAGGCCCCGGGAATGGTCAATGTGCCATCAGCGGCCACATTTGGACGATCCGTTTGGCTGGACTGGTCGTTGTTCGTATCCTGATTGGTCAGGATATTGAAAGGACGCCCGGAAGAGATTTCCAGTATTGGCGCGACCGTAAAATCAGCCAGGAATTTGTGCAGGCCATCGCCCGAGCGCCAAGCGGCCGGCGAGGTAACCACCCCGCTGAAAACGAAGCGATGTCGCTGGTCGAATAACGAATCGGCCCGTTCCGCGCGGAAGTTTCGATTATCCTGGGGCAGCAATAAGGTCTGCAGATCCGAGGAGTCGTCAATCGAATGCGACCATGTGTAGGACGCCAGGAACTGGAAGTTGTGGGAGAAACGTTTCTTGATATCGACATTCAAGGCGTTGTAATTCGAGTTGCCGTCCGACGTCTGAGCGTTCACGGACCCAAACGGCGAAACGACTCCCGGGCTACGCAGCGAACCACCCAGGGCGCTGTTTAGAGTCGCCGGCGTAACCAGTCCGCCGGACAAGGCCTGGGCCAGAAAATAGTTCGGTGCGTTCGGACGGAAGAAATTTGCCACGCCGGCATTCACAATGCGATTGCCGAGGTTGGCCAGCGGCGCCGTCACCATTCCCGGTATGATGATCGCGAATGTTTGACCCGCCGTCGGGTAAGCCGCCGAACCGGCCGGTGTCGCCTGCGTGTAGCAAAGCAGTGGCACGCCACCGGGACACGGTGTTCCGGTAGTAGGGATCGAGAAAGCGATGGCTTCTGTGGTGTTGTTCGGATTGCGACCGGCGAAACGCGCAAAGTTCGCGATCTGAAGATCAATGCGCGGTGCGTTTATGTCGAGAGGGTGTGGCAGATGGTGCGCCCCTACAAACAGGTAGTTTGCGGAAATGGTCATATCCCTGGTCAACTGCCGTTCAATGGACAGGCTGCCCTGATTTGCGTAGGCATATTCAAAGTCTTTGCTGACATGGAGTGTGAATGGCAGAACGGGGCCAAAACCCGGGAAGGTTTGATCGTTGAAGCGTTGGCGTCCACTTTGATACTGCGCGCTGCTGGCCGCGCCCGGTGTGCAGTTGACGCCGGGAACTGCGCCCGGAAAATTACAAACCACCACCGTGCCTTGAAATACCTGCACAGCGTTTAGCAGTGCCGTCGGTGAAGGGCTGCCGGGGATCAGAATTCCCTGTTGTTGTTGCACGGCGTCCGCAATATCTGAGTTGAAGGCGATTGCCTGGAGGGGATGGTCATAGAAAATACCAAAGGCTCCGCGCACTACCGTCTTGGCATTGTTATTAACGTCCCAGGCAAAGGCCAAGCGGGGCGCCCAATTATTTTTGTCGCGCGGGAAGCCCTGGCGGACGTTCAGAGCATCCTGGGCCGCCAACACGTCCGCAGCCGTGAGGGTGATTCCCGACAACGGATCTTTCAATCCAATCGGCGCGATTAAGTCCGTGAGTTCGACGTCATAACGAACGCCGTAGTTGATCGTCAGGTTAGGTCTTACCTTCCAGGAGTCCTGGGCAAAGAAGGCAAACGGCTTGTTCTTCAATCGGCTCACCGGGTCGCCAAATCCCTGAATGAAATTTGCCGGGAAGCCAAGACCGTATTGCTGCACGGGCGTAAAATCAGGCGCGCCCGCGAAAGCCGGGTTCAGCGTAGTGGCCGACAATCCGCCGAAATTGAAAAGGCCGGCGAAGTTCAATTCGAAGTTCGCTTTGGGAATCTGCAAAAATGCTGCATCCCCGCCAAACTTAAAGTTGTGATTTCCCGCTATCAGACTGATATTGTCGGTGTATTCGTAACGCGTCTCCGTGCGAATTACGGGCGAGAAAAGTTCGCGGCCGATAAACGCTGTTCCCGAAATGTTGAAAGCAACGGCATCACCGTTCTGCGAACGGAAGGTCGCGCGCCGCTCACCAAAATTGAACCGTGCCTCATTGACCGCCTTGCCTGAAAGCGTTGAGGTGAGCGTGGTCACAAACGAATAGTCTTTCAAGGTCTGAATGCCGGTGCGGGAAAAGTCGTTTTGTCCGAGAGATTGGTTTTGCGATTCGACCTGAATCCCGGTGATGGTGCTCGGATTGTAGCCGAAGCGCATCGAGAGTTGATGATCGTTAGTGATTGAGTGATCGATGCGAATGGAATTGAACGTGGTGCGATCGGTAATCGGAAAAACCGTCTGCAGGTTCAGCAGCGGACGAAAGGCTATGAACTGGCCGGCGGCGTTGGCAGTCGATACCGGCACAGGTGCGCCGGACAAAATGAAGCGCGAGCCAATGGTGCCCGGCAGGATTGGACTAATCGCAGGGCAGACGCTGCCATCATTCGGACTGCTCAGCGGGTTAGAACCGGCCAAGCCGGTCGAACCGCCACTGGAAGCAAAGAAAGCGTAGGCCCTGGCAAGACATATTGCGGTGCCGCCAACCGCTACTAAGCCATTAATATATCCAGCCTGTGCGGGCGTGATGTTATTAAACGTTCTCGCAACAGGATTGAGTCCCGGCACTACGGGTATGGTCGCCGAGCCGCCTAGTCCCTGTCTAACATTGCTTGTGAAAAAGCCCGATTCGTCTCGCTTGCGTCGTTCAAAAGCGAAGAAAAAGAAGGTGCGATCAGTATCGAACGGTCCACCGATCGTAAACCCATACTGGCTGCGCCTGAAGGGTGGCTTGGCTACCGGAGCAAACGGGTTTCGCGCCTGGAAGTCATTGTCGCGGAGAAACCCGAAGACGTTGCCGCGGAACTGATTAGTGCCGCTCTTGGTAACCACATTGACCACTCCGCCTGCCGAGCGGCCAAACTCCGGGGCAAATGAGTTGGTGACGACCTGAAATTCCTGAACCGCTTCCTGGGACACGGTGGAACGGGAAGCGTTAACCGAATTGTCGGTGTTGTCGGCGCCATCTACCTGGACCAGATTCGAGCGGCCGCGTTGACCTCCGAAATTCAAACCGGTCGTCGGCGCTGGTCCAATTGGCCGGCCATTGTCACGTCCCACCGTGGAAGTGGTGAGCGCAAACGACAGGTAGTTGCGTTCGTTGATTGGCAGGTTCTCAATTCGCTGCTGATCGACGGTAGTTGAGATGGTGGTCTTTGACGTTTCCACTAATTCCGTAGTGGCTCCGGAGATCGTTACCACCGCGTCGATAGAGCCTGGTTCAAGACTCACATCCAGGTCGGCACGTTGTCCGATGGTCAGCCTGACTCCGGGCAGTGATGCCTTTTTAAAACTCTGCGCCTCGACCGTTACGTCGTATTCACCAGGCGTTAGATTGACAAGCTGATAAAAACCTTCTTGATTGGTGGTGGTGGTGCGGGACAGATTCCGCGCCGGATTTCGGGCCGTGACCGTCGCATTGGCAACTAGAGCCCCCTGCTGGTCTCGCACGTAACCACGCAAATCAGCGGCATCTGATTGGGACTGAGCGAAGGCCACGCTCGCACCCACCATGGCAATTGCCAGCAGCAGGACAGCGCGTAAAGAGATCTTAAGGTAGTGCATCGAAGAAGCAAACATCGTCTTTCTCCTTAACCAAAATAGGGGCGGTCGGCCCTGGCAATTACTTGCAATAACTAAACAAGAAGGGCTGATTGAAAACTCTTCAGAAATAGAAACGCCGTAAGCAAGGAATCCAGTGATGTGTGATGGGAGCGAATTTCGGCTGTCATGGAACCATTAATACGCCCTGCTGGAGATGGCGCTCGCGTGCACACTCGTAAAACTCCCCGTATATTTACAGCAAACCGGCCATTTGTGGCAAGCAATTGTGAACCAAAGCGACCTAACGCAGTAATTTTTTCGCCGCCCGCGGGTACGTCTAAATCACCCTTGACCGCTTTCAGGCCTGTCGGGTCCTTACCGCCAGGGCATGCCGCACTCTCACACTGGCGCCGCAAAGGCTGATGGCAACATCAGCCAGCGCAGGAACAAATGCCGCCCGGCGCAGCAGTGAGCAAAGGCGGAGACGAGAACCAAACTGGCGCTGATAACGCTGGGTGTAGTCGGCCTCGAGTGCGGCGGACCCTCTATGTCGCAGATCTGAGAGGTTTTGCAGGATGACACTCGCAGCCAGCGCGCCGCCCTCCAGAGCCATCAGCATCCCACTTCCGGTAAATGGATCTATGAAAGCGGCTGCATCTCCAATCATCAACAATCCGGTCGTGGGTACCGGTCTTCGGCGACCAAAACTCTCCAGCGCCACGGCGAGCCATTTACCCTCTATACGGGCATGAGCCAGCGATTGCGAAGCGCGTGAATTTTTTGTCACTATTTCGCGCATCGCTCTTTCGGGATCGGCCTGACAGGCGCGCACATCTTCTGCGGCTACGATAAAGCAAAGATTGCTCAGGCCTTTCTCAATATCGCTCAAACCACCATAACCGCCGGGGTAAAAATATATTTCGCAGGTACCGGGCGCCGGCGAGGCATCTCTAAGATGTGCCTTGAAGGCAACCAGCGAAGCGCGGCGAGGTGGCCCTTTGCGGGCCAAACCTGATCGCTGGGCCAAAGCGCTAGATCTCCCGGTAGCGTCGATAACAATGAGAGCCGTTGCCTCGGTCGTGCCGGTTGACGATTTTAATAGCACCCCACGAACGCCTTTGTCGCCGGCGAGGATCGCTGCCTGTGTCTCTTCAAGCACGGTGACGCCGATGGCGCGAGCCCGCTCCAGCAGTTGGTGATCCATTTCCGCCCGGCTGAGCCCGAGCGCTGGCTGATGCAAGTCAAACCAGTTGCTGGGCACCTCGACGTTGCGACCGCCGCGCGCATAAAAAACAGTCTGCGTTAGAGGTGTACCGCCGGCAGCGAGCATGCCGGCGGAAACGCCCAGCCGCGCAAAATGATTGAGACACTCGGGAGAGATGAACTCGCCGCAAAGTTTGTCGCGCGGGAATTTCTTTTGCTCGACGAGCAGTACCCGCAACCCACCGGCCGCCAGATCAATGGCAGCACTCGAGCCCGCGGGCCCGGCACCGGCCACGATCACGTCGTAACTGTCGGAAGTGGTCAACATCACACTTGGACCTACCCGTGAGAGATTGCAGGTGTCAGAGGACCTGGCGCAGCCTCTTCCATAATAGAGCAATCCCGTCGAACGTCACTGCCTGCCCACCAGCACGGTTAAGCCGCCAAAACTAACCTGAAAGGGAAATAGCGCCGGACCCGCGCGTTTCGCAGTCCGGCTGTGTGCGCCAGTCTCTCCAGTTCTCTCGGTTTGAAGCTGCGCAGTATTGAGAGTGCCCCATCCTCTCGAATAAGGCGGTTGTGCAGGAATAGACGGCCCACGGTCGTATAAAAATAATAAGCGACTGGATGGCGATGCAAATCGATGACAAAAATTTTGTAACGCGCAACTCGCGCTAGCTCCCGCAAAATGGCTTGCACCTCCTGGTCAGCAAAATGATGCGTAAACAGCGAACACATAGCGTAGTCAAAGGCTCCATCTACAAAGGGCAAACTCAAAGCATCACCACGCAGCGCCGCAATCTCAGTCGTTTGGTTCTTTGAATGGTGAGCTCTGATCGCATCTGCCGAACGCGCATTTAATTCCAGCCCCACCAGGTGCCCCCGCTTGCCCTTACCTCGTGACCACTCGTCAATAACCCGCAACAACTCACCGGAACCGGCTCCCACATCCACTACTGAGAAGTTTGTGTCAGAGGACGATTCAATTTCTCGCAACAGGGAAGAGCGCAGCGCGCGCGCATCTCCCAACCAGCGATTCACGCGTTGCAGTTCGACGATACACCCTTCGTATTCAGCAGCGGTGTAATCGCCTTTGTCGAGGTGCTCGAGCTCGGAACTGCGACGCTGGAAGCGGTCGAACATGGTTTACAGGAGCTGAAACAAGCTACATTCCAAATACGGCCGCAAACCAAACCTCTCGACTCTTGCGGGACTCGTTTCGCGGCTGACGAATTACGGTCTTTCAATAACGAGTGCACTATTCTTGGAACCAAAGCCTATGCAGTTACAGAGTGCTACTTTCACCTCTGCGGCACGCGCCTGGTTGGGAACGTAATCCAAATCGCAAACTGGATCAGGCTGGTCGAGGTTGATGGTCGGGGGGATAAGATTAGTCTGCATCGCGCACAAGGTGGCACCCAGTCCGGCTGCGCCACTCGCCCCTTGAGGGTGACCGATCTGGGACTTGGTCGCAGACATGGGAATCCCTGAGGCATGGCTATTGAAGGCCAGCTTCAGGGCGCTGGTTTCAATCCTATCATTCAAGAGCGTCGATGTTCCGTGCAGGTTTACATAATCAACTTCGCCGGGATCTCGTCCCGCATCGGCCAGGGCCAGCCGCATCGCGCGCGCCGGTTCGTCGCCCGATTCTTCCAGGCGTACACGATGATAAGCATCGCAGGTTGCGCCGTATCCGGTTATCTCTGCGTATACTCGCGCGCCGCGCCTGGCGGCATGCTCAAATTCTTCGAGTACGTAGATCCAGGCACCCTCGCCCACTACTATGCCGGATCGGTCGCGCGAGAAGGGGCGGGACGCACGATGCGGTTCGTCATTCCAATCACTGGTAAGGACCGTCATCAAATTGAATCCCGCCATGATTCCCGGAGCGATAGGGGCATCCACTCCGCCGCTCAGCATCACATCCTGCCGGCCGAGGGCAATATGCTGCGCTGCATAGGCAATCGCATCAGTTGAACTCGTGCATCCGGTCGAGATCACATGCGACAGTCCACGCAGCCCAAAGGCCATCGATAGCTCACTGGAAAGTCCCCCATGGGTTGATGAGGGAATTGTATAAACACTGGCTTTGTGCACCGGGCCCACATACCAGTACTCGTATTGTTGTTCAGTGAAAGCCAGACCACCACCGCCGGTTCCCACTACCACGCCAGTGGCCCGACGCTGGTCTAAAGAAAGGTCGGTCGTGGGATAGTTGGCATCGGCGAGTGCTTCTCGAGCGGCGGCAAGCGCCAGGGGGACCGTGCGCGGTACGTGCTTTCGGTCCTTTGGATTGAGTTGAGATTCCCAATCAAAGCCGAGCACCTGAGCGGCTATCTTTACAGCGGAATCTGAAACATCGAAGCCTTCAATCCGTCGGACGCCGCTTTTACCATCAATAAGGCCCTGCCAAAAAGCTTCCCGGCCCAGTCCGATGGGCGTCATGCATCCCATGCCGGTTATTACGACGCGCCGGGGATGCTTGAGGCGGCTCAACATTTTAGACCTCTCATCAACAAATTCATCAAGTATCTTCAGGGGATATGGGGTGTCCAGCATACCAGCACTGCGAAGCAAACCGTTAGTTTGCGCCGGCTGGCAAAAAAACGCCCGCAGATGGCATTCAAGAGTTCCAGCTTATGGGCGCGGTTGCGAACAACACGCACCTAAAGTTCTTGAACTCACAAACGCCGTGCTGCGGACGTTGAATCAGGGCGAGGCGATTTAGCCGACCTTGGTGCCGCACTCGTTACAAAACTTTGTCCCCGGGGCGAGTTCGGCCTGGCAATTTGTACACTTCGCCTTTTCCTGACTGGAACCGCACTCGCTACAGAACCTGGCGCCCGGTTGCAGAGAAGCTCCGCACTTGATGCAGGGAGCAGAGGGTGCTGCGGCTTCCATCTTTGCCCCGCACTCATTACAGAACTTTGACGATGCCGCAGTGGCGGCGCCGCACTTGTTACACTTGACCGTGGCCGCATTGCCACCCGTTGAACCAGCGGATTGCGGACTAACGGCATTGCTTATGGCACCCGCCATTACGTTGCCAACCGCAAAGCCCGCGCCCAGTCCGGCTCCCAAACCCGCGCCACCCGATGGATTCTGGGCTGCGTCGCGCATCGCATCGGCAGCCTGGAATTGGGTATATCGATTGACGTCGCCAATAACGCCCATCGATGTTCGCTTGTCCATCGCCGCTTCGACTTCGGGCGGCAGTGATATGTTTTCGATGACGAACTTTGCCAGGTCGAGACCAAAGGACTTGAACTCCTGATCCAACCTGGTGCGCAATACTCCGCCCAACTCATCATAGTGAGCCGCGAGATCGAGTGCCGCAATCTTAGATTCGGCGACCGCGTCGCTGAAGCCACTGACAAGCGTCCGGCGCAACTGGCCTTCGATGTCTTCGGTCTCAAAGCGTGCATTGGTGCCGGCAATCTCTTTGATGAATGCACGCGGATCACTAATCCGAATCGAGTAAATGCCGAACGCGCGCAGACGGACCATGCCAAAATCAGTGTCGCGCATCATCACAGGATTGGGTGTCCCCCATTTTAAATCCGTGAACTGTTTGGTATTGACAAAGTAGACTTCTGACTTAAATGGCGAAGTGAATCCATGCTTCCAGGCGCCGAGCTTAGTCAGCACCGGAGTGTTGCCGCCATCGATAGTATATAAGCCGGGCGGAAACACATCGGCAATCTGGCCTTGAAAAACAAAGACCGCCGTTTGCGATTCGCGCACCGTCAAGCGGGCGCCATTCTTGATTTCCTGATCATGCACCGGGAAGCGATAAAGCATCGTATTGCCCGAGTCGTCGAGCCATTCAATAACTTCGATGAATTGCGTGCGAATCGCGTCAAGTATTCCCATATCGTTTCTGATTCTCCTTTGCGGTCGAGCCTGCCACCCAGCATTATACGGTTAAAGCGGATGCGATGTTCAAGCACCGGCACCCCACGCAGGCGGATGGCTTTGCTTGCTAACGAACGGTTTGGACCTTTTCGCGAGAGCCCCGCCGGCGCTGCCAGAGGGCAACGACAACCAGGGCCGTAATTCCCCCAGCCATGTCCAGCAGGCTGTCGTAGATCGATGCCGTGCGGGAGGCAACAAAGCTCTGATGATACTCGTCCAGGATGGCATACAAGCAAATGAGACTCAGCGCCGCCAGGTACGAGTGTTGGCGCAGTCTTGCATGCGATGAGCCAGCGAATGCCTTAAACGCCAACCAACCCAGGACGGCGTACTCACTAAAGTGGCCGCACTTGCGCAGCAAAAAGTGAATATTGGCAATGCCCTCATCGGTGAGATGGGGAAAGAACCAACGCAGCAGTGGTTGAATGAGAGCGTTGGTATTAGCCGCCGAAAACTCTCCGGTGGAGGCAAAGAAAATCACCGCCATCCAGGCCAGCAAAGGAAGATAGCGACGCAGCCGGCCAGATTCGGATTGCGGGGGCTGGCGCAGGATTTCTTCACTCATGGACAATGGGCACTAAATAATAAAAGGGAAGCCGCGTTTGGCTTCCCATCACAATAACGCGAACCGTTATAAGCTTATAAAGCTGCGGCGCCACCGACAATTTCGATGATCTCGTTGGTAATCGCGGCTTGTCGCACACGATTCATATTCAGAGTCAGGCTGTCAATCAATTCCCTGGCATTCTTCGAAGCAGAGTCCATGGCGGTCATGCGCGCACCCTGTTCCGAGGCAACTGACTCCAGTAAGGCTCGAAAGACCTGCGTCTCAACCAGCCTGGGCAACAGCACGCTGAAAATTTCGGCCGGGGACTGCTCGTAGATGTAGTCAACCAGGTTACGCCCATCAGCGAACGCGTCTGGCGCCGGAGTGTTGTCACTGACGCGCGCTACTGGCAGCAGTTGTTCGATGACAACTCGTTGCTGCAGCACCGACTTAAATTCGTTGTAGACTATGAAAGCCTTGTCAATCTTGTCGTCTTCACTGAAACGCTTGATGACGTCACCGGCTACTTCCAAAGCTTCCGAAAAATCGACGCGACCCTTCCCAGTCAAGCCGACGTACTCGCCCACAATAGTAAACTGGCGTCGCTTGAAAAAATCCCGACCCTTGCGCCCGGCGGTGAGCAACTCGATCTGCTTGCCGGGGTTGTCTCGAATGAAGGCCTGAGCTGCCTTGATCAGATTCGTATTGAAGGCGCCACAAAGGCCCTTGTCGGCCGTTACGAGCACGAGCAAATAGCGCTCATCGCCCCGCACGTCCAGCAACGGGTGATGAAAGTTCTCATCCGTGCGGTCCGCTAAAGCTCCGAGCACCTGCGTCATCTTGTTGGCGAAAGGACGCGCGGTGACTACCCGATCCTGGGCGCGCTTCAGCTTCGCCGCGGAAACCATTTTCATGGCTTTCGTGATTTGCTGCGTGTTCTTGACCGACTTGATTCGCCGGCGAATGTCCAAAAGATTCGGCATGCAGGGTTTTTGTGATCTGTCCTTGCTGTTTCCGACTAGGCAGTGGCGCCCGCAACCTCAGCCCGCGTGGCCGCTGCCTCGCTCGCCTTTCGGTCTTTCCAGGAATCCCTGAAATCGGCAATGGCCTGTTTCAAATCTGCTGTAATCTCGTCCGTTAGTGCTTTCTTTTCCCGTATTTTCTGCAGGACGCTGGGGTGCGAATTCTCGACGAATTGCAGGAGTTCCGATTCAAAGCGCCGCACATCTTCAATCGCGACGTCGTCTACGTAACCATTGGTTGCGGCCCAGATCACCAGGACTTGTTTCTCAACCGACATGGGTTGATATTGTGGCTGCTTCAATATTTCCGTCAGCCGTTCCCCACGAGCCAGCTGTGATTGCGTTGCCTTGTCAAGATCCGAACCGAACTGCGCAAAGGCTTGTAGTTCTCTGAACTGCGCGAGATCAAGTCGCAGTGAGCCAGCTACCTGTTTCATTGCTTTGATCTGCGCCGACCCACCTACGCGCGAGACACTATTACCCACATTGATACCAGGACGAATACCGGAATTGAACAGATCCGCTTCAAGAAAGATCTGTCCATCCGTAATCGAAATGACATTGGTGGGGATATAGGCAGAGATGTCGCCCGCCTGGGTTTCGATGATCGGCAGGCTGGTCAAAGATCCCCCGCCCTTTGCATCGGCAAGCTTTGCCGCACGTTCAAGCAGGCGCGAGTGCAGATAGAAAACATCGCCGGGATAGGCCTCGCGACCGGGAGGTCGACGAAGCAGCAGAGAGATTTCGCGATAGGCGGCTGCCTGCTTCGACAGATCATCGTAAATAGTTAGCGCGTGACGTCCGGTGTCGCGAAAGTACTCGCCCATTGCAGCTCCGGAATAGGGCGCCAGAAATTGCATCGCCGCCGGGTCTGAAGCCGTCGCCTTGACTACAATGGTGTAGTCCATGGCGCCATGGTCAGAAAGAGTCTTTACAACCTGGGCAACAGTAGAGGCCTTCTGACCGATTGCGACATAGATACAAATTACGTCCTTACCCTTCTGATTGATAATGGTATCGACTGCAACAGCGGTCTTTCCTGTCTGGCGATCGCCGATTATTAGTTCGCGCTGTCCCCGACCGATGGGAACCATCGCATCAATTGCTTTGAGACCGGTCTGCAATGGTTCCTTCACCGGTTGACGATCAACGACGCCCGGAGCAATACGCTCTACAGGGTTATAAGTATCAGTAACGATTGGACCCCGATCATCAATCGGATTGCCAAGGGCATCGACTACTCGCCCGATAAGTGCGTCGCCAACGGGCACCTGCATGATTCGCCCCGTTCGCTTTACCAAATCGCCTTCTTTAATGGTTTGAAAATCTCCGAACAGCACGGCGCCGACCTTGTCTTCCTCAAGGTTCAGAGCGAGCCCGCGCACTTCGTGAGGGAACTCCAACAACTCACCTGCCATCACCTTTTCGAGACCGTGGATTTCTGCGATTCCGTCGCCGACTTTGATGACTGTTCCGACTTCCATGACCGTGACGCCGGCTTCAAAGTTCACAATCTGCTTGCGAATAATTTCGTTTATTTCATTAGCCTTAATCGGTTCCATATAGTCCTAGCTCCCTGCCAGTTTCAATTCCATCTCGCGGAGTTGATTGCGAATAGACCCGTCATACACGGTCGAACCAATACGCGCGACCATGCCTCCAATCAAACTCTCATCGGTAATAAATTTTAAGCGCACCTTCTTACCGCTGACGGTGGCAAGCTTTTGCCGTAACGCTTCGGCCGATTTTTCAGAGACGGGTCGTGCAGTAGTTACTTCAGCGGCGATGACACCGGAGCGTTCGTCAAGAATTTGGCTAAACCACTTATTAACTTCATTAATTTCACTGAGGCGCTGGTTTCGCAAAAGCAGTTTGAGAAAATTAGCGCTGGTCTTGCGCACATTCGTCCGTTGAATTAACTCGTCCAAAACCTTCTGTTTCTGGTCGTAAGGTACGGTTGGATTGCCCAATGCCTCCGCCAGCAGCCGATTTGAGGAAATCATCTCCCCCCAAGCGAGCAACTCCTTCTGCACCGCGACTGCCTCGCCGCCCTCAATTGCAACGTCTGCGAGCGCTATGGCATAGCGTCGAGCGATTGTTTGCAGGCTCAAATTCAGGGCCTCCCCAATTGTTCTACGTTGAGTTCAATCAACCTTGCGTCATCGTCGGATCCTATTTCCCGGCGAACGATCTCTTCGGCGAGTCGAACACTCTGCTGAGCGGCAAAGCGCCTCAACTCATGTTTCGCCACTTTGCCGGCACTGACAATTTCGCGCTGCGACTGCTCTTTCAACTTGAGGATCTCCTGTTCAGTGTCGCGCATGATGCGCTCCTGCTCGGTTTGTGCTTCGAACTGAGAGTGCTCTCGAATAACCGCAATTTCAGAATCCAGCAAGTCCAGGCGCCTCTGGATGTCAGCTAACTTTGCCAGCGCCTGATCTCTTTCCTCTCTTGCTTTCAGGAGTTCTCGACGGATTCCCTCTCGGCGAGCCCGAAAAGCCTCACTCAGTGGGCGCTTTAATAAGTAAACCATACCGCCAGCGAAGAGGAAAAGGTTGACGAACTTCCAAACTTCCAAGCCTGGATAGTCCCACCAAGGCTTGGTGTGAGTTTCAGTTTCGAGGAAAAGAGCAATGAAGATTACTGCGACAGTAGGGAGCATAATTAGTTAGACGCGAGCCCCCTGTCTTCAATGGGGCGATGCAGGATTCGCGAACCGATTTGAATAGCACTCGCGGTCGACTCAAGCGCGATAGCCCGCCGCGCCTCTTCCGTTTGCCGCTCGATCTCTGACTTCTCTTTGGAGACCAGAGCGCGAATCTCTTCCCGTACCTGAGAAACCTGCTGGTCGCGGAGCTTAAGGGCTTCGATCCGCTGCTTCTCAATAAGTTGATAAGCTGAAGTGCGTGCCTCTCTCAAGCCTTGCTCATACCTGGTCAGGCTGATCTCAAGGTCACCCTGGAGCTTCTTTGCTTCACTCAATCTCCCGCTTGTTTGGGCATCGCGTTCCGCGAGGATCTTGTTAATAGGACGAAAAAGGGTCCGATTGAGAATGAAGACCATCGCCACAACAATCAGAAGATGAATCAATAAAGTGCCGTCGGGCACAAGTTGGATCGTGTTTTCCGCTAGAGCGAAGATTATCATTCGAGTTTGCCGCGGCTATCGCCTTTAGAACATTCAAGGCTTTTTTCAGGTGCCCAAAAAGCTGGCGAGTCTAGCATGCGCTCGGACAGAGCGTCAAACCACCGGGCCGTTAATACCCTCTCCCAGTCCTGATCCCCTAAATGCCCGTGCCAGCACCCCACACCCAAACCTGAAACCCTGTAGATAAAAAGTGGATAGTATAAAATACAGTGGAGACTAGGTGGAAAATACTATAAGGCAGACCCGGCCATCAATAGTTCATAAAAACGATCAAGGTCCCGATTATCGTAATACTCGATTTCAATCTTGCCCCCAGGTCTTGAATTGCTCGGCAGGATGTTGATCCGCGTGCCAAGCTTGCGTCGGAGCTTTGCCTCTGCAGCTTTGAGATTTGGATCTGCCTGGCCGGTCTTCTTACCGGGGCTCTTAGCAGCGCCGCTCACTAGTAGTTGAATTGCTTTTTCAGTCTCCCTAACGGAAAGTCCCTTGTCGAGAATCTTTCTCGCCACCCGTCTTTGTGCAGCGACATCATCCGTACCCAGTAACGTTCGCGCGTGCCCAGCTGAAAGCTTGCCTTCCTGAACGAGCTGTTGCAGATCGTCAGGCAAACGCAGCAGCCGGATTATATTCGTAATATAGGACCTGTCACGCCCCACACGTTGCCCCAGTGCTTCCTGAGTCAGACCTACAGCCTCAATAAGCTTCTTGTAGGCACGCGCCTCCTCGATGGCATTTAGATCCTCCCGCTGTATGTTCTCGATCAGCGCGAGCTCAAGCACCTTGTCGGTGGGTATATCCCGGATCACGACCGGGATTCGATCCAATCCGGCTAGCTGTGCCGCCCGCCAGCGGCGCTCGCCGGCGACCAACTCATAACGAGCACCGTTGGGGCGCACCAGCACGGGTTGAACTATGCCGTTCTCACGAATCGACATT
>Ga0209683_10000079_pt1 | contig 33820 bp, 34 predicted proteins | sample DOMMetBare2Fresh_FD_187474 | JGI IMG/M metagenome (GOLD analysis project Ga0209683, IMG submission 187474) | Wetland sediment microbial communities from St. Louis River estuary, USA, under dissolved organic matter induced mercury methylation -... | ecosystem: Environmental > Aquatic >... | reverse complement strand
CGTGAAAGATAACGGGCCGAAAACTTGACCCCAACACTTTTAACATTATCTGTGCGTCTCGTACGACCTTTCGGTCGGTTCCTCGGCAAACCATTATGTTTACGGTGCTGCGGTCGCCGCCCTTGAATTTTGTGTCGCCGATCATCTCGATGCTGAGTTTATTATTCGAAGGACGTTCCTGACCCGACAGCTCGCTTACGACCTCTACGGCCTCGGGCGGGAGAATCTTGCGTTCCTCAATGATCTCGACGGCTTCGAACACTTGTTCGACTGGGACTGGAACCGGAACGGGATCGTGCGGCGTGACGCGGATAATGCGTTCGACTTTAACTCTCGCGACCTGTAGCGGAGCCGTCTGAACCGCGGTTTCAACCGTCGCGCTTGCCGCTTCGGTCGACACATTGGCTCTTGCCGGTGACGATTTCGATGCCATTTCTTTAAGCTCGTCTATGCGCCCGGCACGGACGGCGGCGCATATTAACTTATGCTGCCGCGAAATGTGCTCGGCGAGCTCTTTTTCGCTAAAGGCGCCGGTCAACAGATCTTCGTATGCGACGCGCTTGCTCGCCAGGATCGTGCCGCCGTTATAGACCAGCGACATTATCATTCGCGCAGACAGGCCCTTATCCTCGGTTTGCACGTGATAAACGATACCGTCAAACTCTATATCTGTGTTAAATCCTGAAATCACAAAGCTTTATTAGTCAAAAGATGCGGGATTGGTGGGCCGTTTTAGCGCGCGTCTGCCATTACAAAGTTATCACACGGCTTTTGTAACGGTCAACGAATAAATGATTTGGGACGATTTTACAAGATTATTCGCAATGGGACTGCCTTGACACTAATTAACGCTTAAATTACGATTTAGCTTGAGTCAAAATTCTCAATCCGATTTGGGGAATGCGAGTCATTTCCATGTTTTTTTGCGGACAATATAGGGAGAGAGTCAGAGGTCGAAATGTCGGAATATAACCTTTTCGATTACGTGCCGATCGGGATCATGTTTTTGGTAGCCGCCGGGTTCGGGGCTAGCCAATTGCTGGTTACGCAGCTTATCGGCCCGCGCAAACGTACTGCGACAAAGCTTATGCCGTACGAATGCGGCAAAGACCCTGTCGGTTCCGCCCGCGACAAATATTCCATTAAGTTTTATATTGTTGCCGTGGTTTTTCTCCTGTTCGATATCGAAGTTTTGTTCATTATTCCGTTCGCCGTTGCATTTAAAAGTCTATTGGCCGAGGAAAAGATCAGCGGCATCGCATACGGCACGATAGCGTTTGTCGAGATCCTCGTCTTTGTCGCGACGCTGGTCGTTGGCTATATTTATGTCTGGAAAAAGGGCATTTTCGATTGGGGCCTGCAGGCTCGTGCCGAAGCTCGCCAGGAGGCAAAGATCATTGCAAAACGCCGACGACAGGAAGCTAATCTAAAGATCGCCGCTTAAAATTATGGGACTCGAAAATAATCTATTCGATTCACTGCCGGATGTTGTCACGGTCAAACTCGACGCTGTAATTAACTGGGCGAGAAAGAGCAGTATTTGGCCGGCCACTTTCGGACTGGCGTGCTGCGCGATCGAAATGATGGGTACGGCCTCATCAAGACAGGACATTTCCAGATTTGGGGCCGAAACGTTTCGAGCATCGCCTCGGCAGGCGGATTGTATGATCGTCTCGGGACGCGTTTCTCGAAAGATGGCACCGGTACTCCGCCGTATCTACGATCAAATGCCTGAGCCTAAATGGGTTATCTCGATGGGTGCATGCGCGACGTCGGGCGGGGTTTTTGATAATTACGCGATCGTTCAGGGCGTCGATAAGATCGTTCCGGTCGATATTTATATTCCCGGCTGCCCGCCGCGACCGGAAATGCTGGTTCACGCGATCATGATGCTCCAGGACAAGATAATGAAGGAATCGGTAAAGGATCGCCGCGACACGTTCGAGTCAGAGTCGCGTGTGTCGATGGTACCCGGAACGCTGCCGGTAACTGAGGGCACGGCGCTGGAGAGAGAAATGGAGACGGAAGTGGCGGCCGGCGAAACATCACGGCCGTATTCAGTTCCGTCGCGTCACGAGAAACGCCGTTCGTCGTGAGTTCAAATGCAGAGGCCTCGCACGTGGGTATGGGTGCTTACGCGCGGGCTTCCGGAACATTATATGACTGAAAAGCTCCACGGTTACGTGGAAAAGCTGCAAAAAAAGAATGAAGCTTGGGTTTCGGCGGTGGTCGAGGGTCACGGCGAGGTGACGGTCACGATTCCGCGCGATTCGATTGTCGCGGTTTGCAGCTTTTTGAATCAGAAGCACGGCTTTGATATGCTTGCGGACCTTTGCGGCTCCGATCGAGGGCCTGAGGAAGATCCGCGGTTTGAGGTCAATTATCATCTGTTTTCGACGACTCATCATCGACGGCTTCGTCTCAAGGTCTTGTTGTCCGATGACGAGCCAAATGTCCCGACAGTTTCAACGATCTGGAAATCGGCAAATTGGCACGAACGAGAGACGTATGACCTCGTGGGCATCATTTTCGACGGTCATCCGGACCTGCGTCGGATATTGCTGCCGTCGGATTTTGACGGTCACGCGCTGAGAAAAGACTATCCGCTGCGAGGCTATGAGCCTTACAGCTTGAATTAGTGACAGGTAAGTTCCGCACTCGTCACTTGTCACTCGTCACTAACTTATGGCAACTGCCGTAGAAAACATAAATCCGCCTGAAGTGCTCGACAGCTCACTCGAGTCCGAGATGACGTTGTCGATGGGGCCACAGCATCCGTCTACGCACGGCGTTTTGCGGCTGGACCTCAAGCTTGACGGGGAATTGGTCGTTAATGTCATTCCGGACATTGGTTATCTCCATACCGGGATGGAGAAGCTCTTTGAATACAAGAAATACCAGCAAGGCATCGTCATCACCGACCGGATGGATTATCTCAATCCGCTGGGCAACAATCTCGCGTATGTGATGGCAGCGGAGAAGCTGCTTGATCTCGAAATCCCGGAACGCGCACAGGTCATCCGCGTTTTGATGTGCGAATTGCAGCGCATCGCTTCGCACATGGTCTGGCTCGGAACACATTGCCTCGATATCGGGGCGATGTCGGTCTTTTTCTATTGTTTCCGACAACGCGAAAAGATCCTCAATCTGATCGAGGCCGCTTCGGGCGGGCGTATGACGCCGAGCTATTTCCGCATCGGCGGGTTGATGATGGATCTGCCGGCGGGATTCGAGCGACGTTGTAATCAGTTCATGGCCGATTTTCCCGAAGCGATGAACACCTTTGATACGCTTGTCACTGGAAACACGATCTGGATGAGCCGCACTAAAGGCATCGGCGTTATCGAAAGCGACGAAGCGATCGATTGGGGACTAACGGGACCGTGTCTTCGCGGCAGCGGCGTCGAACTCGATCTCAGACGGCACAATCCGTATTCGGGTTACGAGACTTACGATTTTGATATTCCGACCGAGCCCGATGGCGATGTCTGGGCCAGATTTAAAGTGCGTATGCGCGAGTGCCTCGAGTCGTATAAGATCGTCCGGCAGGCTCTCGAAAGATTAAAGCCGGGCCCGATCAAGGCTGACGCGCCAAAGATCGTTCTGCCCGACCGCGACGATATGCGTAAGCATATGGATTCGCTGATCCACCATTTCCTGATCGTGGCCGAAGGCTTTAACGTACCGCAAGGTGAGGTTTACCACGCGATCGAGGCATCAAAGGGCGAACTTGGCGTGTATATGAAATCGAATGGCGGCCCGAAGCCCGAACGGGTCCATTTCCGTGGCCCGAGCTTTGTAAATCTCGCCGCACTGCCTGTCATGTGCGAGGGTGAAATGATCGCCGATGTCGTGGCGATCATAGGGAGCCTGGATATTGTGCTTGGGGAAATTGATAGGTAGTGGACAACGGACAATGGAAAACGAAAAATTAGTTTCTTACATTTTCCATTATCCACTTTTCATTTTCCGTTGATAAATATGGCAGCAGCTACACCTACAAGTTACACAGACAAGATCATCGTCTCGGACGAGGTGGCGGAGTTTTCGCCCGCAATCGTTGACGAGATGAGGATGCACGTGGCAAAGTATCCGGCTGATCGCACGCGGTCAGCGTTGATACCTCTGCTGATGCTGGTTCAGCGGGAACGCGGGTGGATCGACAATCCTGGCGTGAATTTTTTGGCGAAATTTTTGAATCTCGAGGTAACCGACGTTTGGGAAACCGCGACGTTCTACTCGATGTTCAATATGCGGCCCGTCGGACAGCATCATATACAGATCTGCAAGACGCTTTCGTGCCGGATCATGGGCGAGCCTGATATCACGGGCCACATTTGCTCGAAGCTCGGCATTCACCCAGGCGAGACAACGGAGGACGGCAAGTTTACCGTCACGATGGTCGAATGTCTCGGAAGCTGCGGCACCGCGCCGATGATGCAGATCGGATTTGATTATCACGAGGATCTGACAACGGAGAAGGTGGAAAAGATTTTGGATTCGTGTCAGTAGCCCGCACAAACACTATGACCAACGGCGAAATAATTAAAGGTCTCTACAACGACTTTGCAACCGGCAATGTTCCGGCGGTGATGGGCGCGTTTGACGAGAATATTGAATGGACTGAGGCCGAGGGATTTATGTATGGCGGTGCATATACCGGTCCGAACGCGGTTCTCGAAAACGTCTTTATGAAGCTCGGCACGGAATGGGAAGGGTTTTCGGCGGTTCCCGAACAGATTGTCGATGGCGGTGACATGATTGTCGGGTTAGGAACATATTCCGGCAAATATCTCAAAACCGGAAAAAGCGTAACCGTCCCGTTTGCTCATGCATGGACTTTGCGCGACGGGAAGATCGTTAAGTTTGTTCAATACACAGATACTTTGGTAATCGCGAGGGACTTAGGTCTTTAGGCTAGAGGCAGGCAAGGGTGCCTGCGTTCCGACGAATATGGAAATCAAAGCAATTGGCTGCGAGCCTTTATCTTTAAAGCGAATTGGCATGAAAAACGGCCACACGCTCAAGGTCTATCGCGAGACAGGCGGCTACAAGTCGCTCGAAAAGTCGCTTGCGATGACTCAGGACGCGATCATTCAGGAAGTCAAGGATTCCGCGCTTCGTGGCCGCGGCGGTGCCGGATTTCCGACGGGAATGAAGTGGTCGTTCGTTCCGAAGGATTCGCCGAAGAAGAAGTACATCGTTTGTAACGCGGACGAATCGGAACCGGGCTCATTTAAGGACCGCTATCTGATGGAATTCGATCCGCACGCTGTGATCGAAGGGATGATCATCGCGGGCTGGACCCTTGGATCGAACACCGGTTACATCTACACTCGCGGCGAATACAAGTATTTGATCGATATTTTGGATGTCGCTCTCGCTGAGGCACGCGAAGCCGGATTGCTTGGTAAAAACATCCTCGGCTCCAATTTTTCTTGTGACATTCACACGCATACGGGCGCCGGAGCCTATATCTGTGGTGAAGAGACTGCCTTGCTGTCTTCTTTGGAGGGTTATCGTGGACATCCGCGCATGAAGCCGCCGTTTCCCGCTGTCGAAGGTCTCTATGCCAGCCCCACGATCGTTAACAATGTAGAAACACTTACATCCATCCCGCAGATCATTGAGATGGGCGGCATCAAATGGCGCGATTTAGGAACGGAAAAGTCAGGCGGCACGAAACTTTGGTCGATCAGCGGCCACGTCAAGAAACCCGGCGTTTACGAGCTTCCGATGGGCTATGCCGACATGGAAAAGTTTATTATGAAGGATTGCGGCGGAATGCTCCGCAAGGACAAGAAGCTGAAAGCGGTCATTCCCGGCGGCTCGTCGGTTTATATAATGAACGCTGGCCAGATCATCGGCAAAAACGTGACGCTCGATTACGAAGGCCTCGTCGCCGCCGGTTCGATGCTCGGCACGGGCGGCATGATGGTGATGGATGAAACGGTCGATATTATGGAATCGACCAAGAACCTTACCGAGTTTTACAAACACGAGTCGTGCGGCTGGTGCACGCCGTGCCGCGAGGGGACCGATTGGCTGGTCAAGATTTTCGATCGAATTGCCGCGGGCGGCGGTCGGCCGGAAGACGCAAAATTGATGCTTGATATCTGCGACAACATCGAGGGCAAATCATTTTGTCCACTAGGTGATGCCGCAGCGTGGCCGATACAGAGCGCGATCAGGCAGTTCCCGGACGATTTTAAAAAGTGGCTGGTTGACAAAACAGACGGTGTGACGCCAAACGTTTAAGGATCAATGAGTAAGCGAAACCTCAGCGGGTTCTGTGTATTCGGGTTGCGATTGAGTATCGTGCTGTTCGCACTGAGTTTTTCGACGTTCGCTCAGGGCAACAATCCTCTGATACTGATCCCGGGGTTCTCAGGGTCGGAGCTACGGCACAAGGTCACAAATGAACGTGTCTGGTTTAGGACGATCAGATCAAAATCCGAGGATTTGAGGTTGCCGGTTGTCGCCGATCCGACTAAGACCAGTGACGAGCTGATCGCAACCGACGTGCTGCGAACCGTAAAGATCGGTATCTTTCCGGTGACAGACGTTTACGGCGGGTTTATCAGGGCAATGGCTGAACGGGGCGGCTACCGCGAGGAATCGTGGGATGCACCTTCGGATGAGGGCGATCATGATTCGCTTTATGTTTTTCCGTACGATTGGCGGCTCGACAACGTTGAGAACGCCCGCCTATTGATAGAAAGGGTCGAGGCATTGAGATGTAAGCTTGATCGGCCGGATCTGAAATTCGATATAGTTGCCCACTCGATGGGCGGGATCATTTCGCGGTACGCGGCGATGTATGGCGACAACGATCTGCCGACCGGGAGCAGCAAGCCGCTGCCGACCTGGGCCGGAGCAAAGTTCTTTGACAAGATCATTCTGCTTGGTACGCCGAATGAGGGTTCTGCTCTCGCACTCGGCAGCCTGGTTGAAGGGTTTACATACGGCGGCATGCGTCTCGATCTGCCTTTTGTCCAAGATACGTCGAAGTTTACGGCATTTACGATACCGGCGGCGTATCAGCTTTTGCCGGCACCTAACACCTTTCGTGCCTATGACGATAACCTAAAGCGGATCGATCTCGATATTTACGACCCCAAGACGTGGTCTAAATTTGGATGGAACGCGAGCAGTGATAAAAATTTTCCGTCGCAGTACAATGCGAACGAGCTAAAGGCGGCTCCTGTATTTTTCGCAGCCGCTCTTGACCGGGCAAAACGCTTGTATCAGGCTCTTGATGCCGCTCCGGGCGAATCTGGCGGAATATCTTTCTTCATCGTCGGGTCAGATTGTAGAGCGGCCTTAGATTCGGTAATCGTGTATCGCGATGAGAGATCTGACAAATGGAAGACTCTTTTTCGACCAAAGGGGTTTACGCGACCCGATGGCACCAAGGTGTCAGATGAGGACTTAAAACGGGTCATGCAAACGCCGGGTGACGGTGTCGTAACTCAACGGTCGCTCGAGGCCGTAACTAAGAGCGGAACGGTAGGATCGCAATCGATTGTAGGCGATGCGTCTGACAAATTTATTTGCGAGGAACACAACAGACTTGCGGTAAATTCGAAGATCCAGGATTACATTATTAAAGTTTTAGACGGAAGAGTTTTGCCCGTGGCGGGCGTCAAGGAGAAATAGATAAATGGGTAAGGGAGACAAGCGTTCGCGCAGAGGAAAGATCGCGGTTGGCAGCTTTGGAAAGACGCGGCCTAAAAGGAAAAAAGCGACGGTTATAGTCGTACCGGAAAAACCGGCACCGGCAAAAAAGAGAGCGAAGAAACCGGCCGCAAGTGAATGAAGTTTGAAGAGTCAAGGGCAGATGGCGCTCACAGCAGGCTGGCCGCGTATGTAGGCGAATGGCAAGGGCCGACGACAACTTGGTTCGAGCCGGGCATTGTCGGTGACGAATCGCCGATGACCGGTAAAATGTCATCAATACTCGGCGGCAGGTTTATCCTGCACGAGTATGCGGGCAGCTTGGGCGGCGAGCCGTTTGAGGGTGTTGCCATCTATGGCTTTGATCTTGCGACGCAGAAGTTTCAGTCAGCGTGGGTCGATAGCTTTCATATGTCCACGGGAATTATGTTTTCCGAGGGCGATCGGGGCGAGAAATTTGCGGTTTTAGGCTCGTATGACGCCGGCGGCCCGGACGTTCCCCGTTGGGGTTGGCGAACCGAGATCGAGGTTATCGACAGCAATAATCTCGTGATTACGGCCTACAACATTACGCCGGACGGCGAAGAGGCAAAGGCGACTGAAACGCGATATTCGCGAAAGAATTAATGTCAGAACAGATAAAAGTAAAGATAAACGAGCAGGAATTTGAGGTCGACAAGGGCGCCCGGCTGATAGATGTGTGCCGCGAAAAAGGCTTTGGCATCCCGTCGTTCTGCTACTATCAGGATCTCGAATTGCAGGCGTCGTGCCGTATGTGCCTGGTCCGAATCGAGAAGATGCCTAAGCTGCAAACCTCGTGTACGATCATTTGCCAGGACGGTATGGTCGTCACCACCGAGAGCGAAGAGGTAGAAAAAGCACAACGGGCGATGGGCGAGTTTTTGCTCACCAACCACCCGCTCGATTGTCCGGTCTGCGACCGTGGCGGCGAGTGCGAGCTGCAGGAAGTCATTTTCGATTGGGGAAATGTTGAGGAGAGATTCTCGGAGAAAAAGAACGCCCAGCCCGAAAAATATCTCTCGCCGATCGTCGCCAACGACCCGCAGCGATGCATTCTATGCAAACGCTGCACGCGTGTTTGCGACGAATGGATGGGCGAGGACGCGATCGAGGCCGGTAACCGCGGTGTAAATACGGTGATCGGAACTTACGGCGGCTGGCTCAACTGTTCGCAGTGCGGCAATTGCATCGAGGTTTGTCCGACTGGGACGCTGCTTGACGGCGTCTATAGGCACGAAACGCGGCCGTGGGAACTCGACCAGACTATCACGACGGATGTTTACGGCTCGGACGGTATGCAGCTTAGTATCGGCTCACGCGCTGGTGAGGTCCACAGAATAGTTGCCCGCGACCGCTATGTAAATGGTCTGAACGGCGAATTTCTCGACGTAAAAGCGCGATTTGCTCACGGCTTTATCAATCATCCGGACCGCGTCAAAACACCGATGATCCGCTATTCAAAAGGCGGCAATCTGATGCCCGCGACCTGGGACGCCGCTATAAAATTTGCTTCGGACAAACTAAAGGAACACGGTAAATCGGTTGGCGTGATCGCAAGTCCGAGGCTGACGAATGAAGCTGTGTTCACGCTCAAACGGTTCGCCTCGGAAGCCGCAGGCAGCGACAACATAGCAATTTCCGATGTGAATGATCTGACGCCGGTCTTTGACAATCTGAGCGTTCCGCTCTGCACGCACAAGGAAATCCGTTTCGCGAAAACCATCGTACTCATCGGCGGTGAGCCTGAGGAAGAGCAGAGCTACACGGCCAAACAGATCCGGCAAGCAGTTCGCAATGGCGGCGCAAATTTTATCTGCGTTAACGATACGCCGATCAATCTTTCGAGGCGTGCGACACAGTTCGTCCATGTAAATGCCGGTTCCGTAGATTCCTTCGCTTTGGCCTTGGCCGATGCCGGAAGTGACTCCTTTGCCGCGGGAAAGCTTGGGATCGATGCGAATGAGATCGAGGCAGTTCGCAAGACGATCGGCGAAACTAGCGGTGACGTTATTATCATGTTCGGGAGTGAACTTTCAGCCGAAGCGCAGGCTGCTATCGTGGCGTCGGCTGCTGGATTTGTAGGAGACAATCGCCGGGTGACATTGCATCCATTGCCGAAATACAACAATTCCGTCGGCGCCCACGATATGACGCCGGGCCGGAAATCGGTCGATGACGTCGTAAAGAATTCTAAAGCATTGCTAATAGGCGGTAGTCTGCAGGACGCCAGCGTTCTTGAAGGCAAAGATTTTGTCGTTGTACAGGAGCTTTTTCAAACCGAAACGACTGCCTTTGCCGACGTCGTATTTCCCGCGGCGAGTTTTGCCGAGGTCGACGGCACGTTCACGAATAACGCCGGTAATGTTCAGCGTGTCCGCAAGGCCATCGAGCCTGTTCATCAGTCGAAGCCTGACTGGATGATCACGAGCCTGATCGCACGCGAAATGGGCACTGAATTTGGCTATGATTTCTCTTCGTCAATGGTTTTTAAGGCTATTGCCGAGACAATACCGGCCTACGATGGGCTTCGTTATCCAATGCTCAAGGACGAATCGAATCCGGTGCAAGTGAAATATGCAGTATCCGGTAAACAAGATATCTCAAAGCACGTCAAAGCCCTGAAAACAAAGGTCGAGGCGATGAGTGATTCCGCCGAAAAGATCAATACCGTGCCAAAAGTCGGCCATAAACTGCATCGCCTGACGACAATGACGAGCAAAACTGATCAGTTTCACTTGCTCGCTCACGGCAATCCGAAACCGGATAATTTGCTGGTTTCGCCATTGGTCCAGTTCGGATTGGACGGCCAGTCGCGTGACGAGGGCTTGGCCGAAGCGGCCGCCGTGGGAGCTTCCGATCGTTCGGCGCCGGTTAAATAGTTTTTGATATGGAGTCTATTCTCAAAACTGCATTTCCTTTCGTCGTCGTACTGGCCGGCATAGGCGCGGCGTTTGGCGCCGTGATGATGATCGTCGCGTACACGGTACTTGCAGAGCGGAAGGTACTCGGCTGGATACAGGGCCGCATCGGGCCCAATCGCGTCGGGCCCTGGGGCGTTTTGCAGCCGTTTGCGGATCTTCTTAAGTTCATTTTTAAGGAAGATCTAACGCCTGATAAGTCCACTAAATTCGTTTATTTTCTTGCTCCGTTGGTGGCCCTGACTTGCGCACTCATGCCGATGGTTGTTTATCCGTTCGGCCCCGCGATCACGAGTGTCGACTGGAGCTTTTTACCATTCGGCCTTGGCGAAGGCGTCCGCGTGCTGCCGCTGACCATCGCCCGAATCGACGTCGGCGTACTTTTTGTACTGGGAATAACGTCGGTCGGTGTATATGGAATCGCTCTCGCGGGCTGGTCGTCGAACAGCAAATATTCCCTGATGGGCGGCCTGCGCTCAAGCGCACAGATGATCTCGTACGAACTCGCGATGGGAGCATCTGTGATCGGCGTCGTAATGCTCGCCGGCACTTTGGACCTCAACGGCATCATTTCCGCACAGCAGCAATCGCCGTTTCGTTGGTATATCATTCCCCAATTTATTGGCTTTTTCGTATTTTTGATCTCAGCATTTGCCGAGACAAATCGCGTCCCGTTCGATCTGCCTGAGGCGGAAACCGAGCTCGTCGCTGGTTTTCACACTGAATATTCAGCATTGAAATTCGCGCTCTTTTTCATGGCCGAATACGTGAATATGTTCACCGTTTCGGTAATGGCAACCGTCCTGTTTTTGGGCGGCTGGTACGTGCCGGGTCTGAGCCATCTGTTCGAAGTCGGCTCGATACCTTACGCGCTTGTGAGTCACGGGTTCTTTATCTTTAAGATTTGCCTATTCTTGTTTTTCTACATTTGGGTGCGCGGAACGCTGCCGCGTTTTCGCTTTGACCAGCTGATGAACTTTGGCTGGAAGTTTTTGCTGCCGGTCGCTCTTGGAAATGTGATCCTGACGATTATTGTTGTGTATTTTTTGAATAGGTGATTTTTACCGCAGAGACGCTGAGACGCGGAGATTTTGAGATGAGGTTGAGAGTTAGTGCCGTTGATTTAGTTTTCTCTGCGTCTCTGCGACTCTGCGGTTAAATTTATGGTTAGTACCGCTTTATTCTTTTTATTTGCCGGGTTTGCGATCGCATGCGCGATCTCGATGGTCTATCACAAAAATCCGCTTTACAGTGCGATCTCGCTTGTTGGGGTTTTTATTGCACTGTCCTGTATTTATGTGACGCTCGCGGCGCCGTTTATCGCGGCGGTGCAGATACTTATTTACGCCGGGGCGATCATGGTGCTCGTCGTTTTTGTGATCATGCTCTTGAATCTCGACGACGATACGGGCCGCAACAGGCTTGGCTATCTTTACGCACTTGGCGGCGGTTTGGGCGTGATATTGCTCGCGCAAACTATGTTTATTTTTTACGCAGTAATGCGGGCGCCGAATGTCGCAGCCGATCAATCGATGAGTGCCGGCAAGACCCTGACAATAGGTCGGGCGATGTACTCTGAGTACTTGCTGCCGGTCGAGATCGTCGGTGTTTTGCTTTTAATGGCGATCATCGGTGCGGTGATCTTGGCGCGTCGTCTGGCACAGCCGCAGCTTGAATTAGTCGTCGAACACGAACTCGAAGAGCGCGGACTCGAGGATGAATAAATGGTGAATAGAAACTAGTAAATAGAAGGCGTCGGGATCCGAAAAGCACTATTCACTATTCACTATTCACTATTCACTAACTTATGGAACCGAGCTTAGCCAGCTATCTGGCGTTATCAGGAATTTTATTTACGATCGGCTGCGTCGGTGTGATCTTTAAGCGCAACGCGATCGGGATGTTTATGTGCATCGAGCTGATGCTCAACGCGGTAAACCTGACGTTTGTGGCGTTTTCGCGATATTACGGAGACGTGACCGGACAGCTTTTTGTGTTTATGGTGATGTCCGTCGCCGCCGCCGAAGCCGCGGTCGGCCTCGGCATCATAATCGCGTTCTTCCGCAACAGCCAGTCGGTCGATGTGGATGACGCGAGTATTTTGAAGAATTAGATGTTAAATGCCGACGTACTTACATTTCAGGAGTTTGTGATGCACGAACCGCTGCCCCTATCGAAGATTCAGGAGGCCGTGCTTGAGTTCTTAAAAGGGCGGGACGATGCAGCTCTGTTCGGTGCTCAGGCCGTCAACGCCTATGTCAGCGAACCGCGTGCGACGCAGGATGTCGATATCATTTCATCGCGGGCAAAGGAATTTGCTGAGGAACTCCGAGAACATCTGAGCGAGCGGTTTCACATTGCAGTTCGTGTGCGAGAAGTTAAAGACAAGGGATTGCGGCTTTATCAGGTACGAAAAGAAGGTAATCGGCACCTTGTCGATGTGCGACTAGAGAGTGATTTGCCGGAATCAAGAACGATCGAAGAGATTAATGTTTTGACGCCCATTGAGTTGATTATCAGTAAGGTTTTGTCATACGAATCGCGACGAGGAAAACCAAAGGCCGGAACCGACTGGCGTGACTTGGCGATGCTGTTGGTTCGATTTCCCGAATTAAAAACGGCGGATGGCGAAGTCGCGAGACTTCTTCGAGAGCGTGGCGTGAGCGAGTTTGCCATTGGTTTTTGGCATGAGCTTGTCGAACAGGATTTCACCGTAGACGAAGACGACGATCTGAGTTTTTAGAATGACTGAAAACAATCTTTTAAGTCTAATAATTTTCGCTCCGCTGGCCGGGGCCGTGATCAATTGGCTGATCGGCGGCTATCTGAAGGATACGCCGTACAGCGAGATGTTCAGCGGGCTGGTCGCCTGCGGTACGATCGCGATCTCGACCGTCGTGGCGTTTGCGATCGCCTTTGGCATCGGCACGCCGCATCCGGGTGCGTTGATAGATCCAGAGGGCAAACCGATCCTGGATCATCTATGGACATGGATACAGGTCGGTGGATTTCGCGCGGATTTTGCGCTGGGCATGGACGAGCTGTCGGGTATCTACGCCTGTTTTGTAACGTTCGTCGGTCTGCTGATTCATATCTTCGCGACCGGTTACATGCACGGCGATAAAGGTTTTTACCGCTTTTTCGCTTATTTGAACCTATTCATGTTCGCGATGCTGACGCTCGTTCTGGCGGATAACTTCCTGTTGATGTTCGTCGGCTGGGAAGGCGTCGGACTTTGCTCATACTTGCTGATCGGTTACTACACCCAAAAAGACGAGGCCCGAACCGCTGCTAAGAAGGCCTTTGTGATGAACCGCATCGGCGATTGGGGCGTGCTGATCGGGATATTTTTGATCTTTACATTGACCGGGTCGATCTCGTTTTTTGACAAGGTCGTCGACGGCGCGCCGGTGCAGAGCGTATTCACGTTTGTCACGCAGAATATGTCCGCCGATCCGTTTACCTGGGGAGCGATCTTTGCTGGCGGACTGACCTCGGTCGGCGTTTTGTTGTTTATCGGTGCGACCGGTAAATCGGCGCAGATCCCGCTGCTCACTTGGCTGCCAGACGCGATGGCCGGCCCGACGCCAGTGTCAGCTCTGATCCACGCGGCGACGATGGTCACGGCGGGCGTTTACCTCGTCGTCCGTGCAAACGCAATATATCAATTCGCTCCGACGGCGATGTGGATAATTGCGGTGATCGGAGCTGCGACCGCGATCTTTGCGGCTACCATAGCGATCGCTCAGAACGATATTAAAAAGGTGCTCGCATATTCGACGGTTTCGCAGCTCGGATTCATGTTCCTCTCGGCGGGTGTCGGAGCATTTGTTGTCGCGATCTTTCACGTAATGACGCACGCCTTCTTTAAGGCGCTTTTGTTCCTCGGCTCTGGTTCCGTCATTCACGGAATGCACCACGAGCAAGATATGAGGAAGATGGGCGGCCTGAAGAAATACATGCCGATAACCTTCATTACAATGGCGATGGGTTGGCTGGCGATCAGCGGTATTCCGATCTGGGCGGGCTTTTTCTCAAAAGACGAGATCCTTTATAGGACGTTTGCAGCGGACAACTATTTTCCGCGTGGATTGTTTCCTGGTGAAGAAATATTGTGGGCGGTAGCAACGCTGACCGCCGTCCTCACGGCGATTTATATGACCCGAATGATGGTCATGACGTTTTGGGGCAAAGAGCGATTTCACGACGCAATACCGGGCGAAGTGCATCATGCCGATCACGGTGACGACGCTCGCGCCGATGTAGACGCGGCCGATGACGATGACGAACACCACGCTCTGCCTGCTGATTTTAAGCCGCACGAATCGCCGTGGTCGATGACGCTGCCGCTGATCGTTCTCGCTTTACTATCTACCGTCGGCGGCTTGGTCGGTATCCCGTACGCGATTAGTTCGTTGGCCGGAGCCGGCGATGTCAACGTTTTTGAGCAAACTCTCGAACCTGTCATTGCCGAAGAGGGACAGGAAGCGTCGAAGCTGCACGCGGCCGATTCGCGCGAAGCGATATCAGAGCCTGCGCACAGTGCGAAGGTCGCCGAAGCGTCTAAGGCGGACGCGGCAGCATCGCACGAGACCCATTCACCTGAGGTGATCGCGAAGGAGCGTTGGCTCGCCTTGCTCTCGATCGTACTTGCGGCCATAGGCATTGCGATCGGATGGTTTACGTTCCGCAATAATCCGCTTCGCAAAATGCCACAAATACTCGAACAAAAATGGCGCGTCGACGAGCTTTACAACGGCTACATCGTCGATCCGATCACAAATCTCGCGCGAAACGGTCTATGGAAAGGCTTTGACCTCGGATTTATCGACGGTATCGTCAATGGCATCGGCCATTTTGTGATGGAAGTGGGCGGCGTTGTGCGGCAATTACAGGTTGGATTTGTCCGAAGCTACGCGGCAATTATCCTGATCGGGGCTCTAGTAGTGATCGGATATTTTATTTATTACGGGCTGAAACTGGTTGTTTAGATGGACTTTATTAACCAAAATCTCATAACGATATTGATCCTGCTGCCGGTGATGGGAGCGGTTCTGACGCTCGCCCACCAGGTGTTTTGGAAGCAGGAGAGCCAGCTGAAATGGGTGACGCTCGGTTGGACGATATTGAATTTCATCGTCTCGCTGTTCTTGTTTTCAAAGTCGGCTGTCGCAGGGCCGGGCGGATTTATCTTTGAGCAAAACGTGCCGTGGATCAAGGCGATCAATACCAACTATCACGTTGGTGTCGACGGCCTTAGCTTTTATCTTGTCCTACTGACGACGTTCATAATGCCGATCGCGGTGATCTCGACATGGCACGCGGTCGAGAAACGGGCAACGGCGTTTTACGTCTTTTTGCTGCTGCTCGAGTCGGCAATGATCGGCGTTTTTGTCTCGCTCGATCTGCTTGTTTTTTACCTTTTCTTTGAGGCATCGCTCGTCCCGATGTTTTTCCTTATCGGCATCTGGGGTGGTGAAAATCGCATTTACGCGGCGGTCAAATTCTTTATCTTTACGGCACTCGGCAGCCTGTTGATGCTGGTCGCGATCATCGCACTTTATTACATCTACGCGGATCAGACCGGTCTAGGCGGATCGTTTGATTTTGTAGCGATCCTGAACGCAATGAAAACTGGCACGCTGGTGTTGGTTCCAAAGACGGGAATGCTCTTGTTTGGTGCGTTCGCTTTGGCGTTTGCGATCAAGGTTCCGCTCTTTCCGTTCCATACCTGGCTGCCTGATGCACATACCGAGGCTCCGACTGCCGGTTCAGTTATTCTCGCCGCCATTTTGCTGAAAATGGGGACGTACGGCCTGATGCGGTTTAACTTCGGCTTATTCCCGGATCAGAGTCGTGACACGGCCTGGCTGTTTATCACGCTCGCGATCATCGGCATCATTTACGGTGCGCTCGTCGCTATGGTTCAGCCCGATGTCAAACGCCTTGTTGCCTATTCGTCGGTTGCTCACATGGGTTTTGTCATCCTCGGAATGTTTTCATTCACCGAGGCCGGAATGCAGGGTGCCCTTTTCACAATGTTGAGCCACGGCGTCACAACCGGCGCTTTGTTCCTGCTGGTCGGATTTATTTATGAGCGACGGCATACGCGCGAGATCACACAGTTTGGCGGGCTATCGAATGTTATGCCGGTTTACGCCACAATTTTTGTCATCACGACAATGGCCTCGATCGGGCTGCCATTTCTTAATGGTTTCGTCGGCGAATTTCTGATCATGGTCGGCATGTTCCAGTCGCAAATATTGGGCGTCACAACGAGCGTCAACTGGAATTATGTCGCGACAATGCTTGCGGGCACGGGCGTGATCTTTGCTGCGGTTTACCTGCTCTGGATGGTCCAGCGAGTGTTTTTTGGTAAGGTGACGAATGACAAGAATAGGACGCTGGCCGATCTGAGTTGGCGCGAGATCGGGCTGATGGTTCCGCTCATCGTTCTGATGGTTTATATGGGAGTGTTTCCCAAACCGATTCTGAAAAGGTCCGAAGCTGCAATCAAGGCGCTCCAGACGCGTGTAATGCACCAGGCCGGTGGCACGATCGAGCAAGCGGATGCGAAACCAACTATCGAAATCCCGAAGGCAGTCGAGCATTGATCCGATGAAGTATTTTGCTTTTTGCGTTTTAGCTTTCGGACTTTTTACGTCGGCGTTCGGGCAAACCTATTATGGGTCAACCGATATTAAAATTTTTCGCGACGGACGCGACAACGAGTTTCGGAACAAGGCAGAATCGCCCCTCAAGGACGAAGATTATGCAGCCTTCGAGGGCCTTGACTACTTTCCGGTTGACAAGAAGTTTCGCGTAAAGGCAGGTTTTACGCGGACGCCTAGCGAAAAGTATTTTCAAATGCCGACTTCGTCAGGTATCACTAAGAAGTTTGTTAAGTTCGGTGTTTTGAAATTCAGACTTGGAAATAAAGCATTTAAGCTGAGTGTTTATCGGATCGACGAAGCAATTCTGGCGAAATTTCCGGAGTACGCGGATCTATTGTTCGTCCCTTTCAAAGATCTGACGAGCCGGGCACAGACATACGGCGGCGGACGCTACATTGATATTAAGATGCCAAAGGGCAAAGAGGTGATTTTGGATTTTAATCTGGCTTACAATCCAAATTGCGCTTACGGCAGCGATAAATACAATTGCCCGATACCGCCGCGGGAAAACACTTTGAATACGGCGATAACGGCAGGGGAAAAGAGATTTAATTATTTCGGCTATAAGCCGCATTAGGCGATTGAATCGAGACTAAAATGAACACGCTTTTCTTATCAGATCTAATAGCCCCGGATACGAATATTCCGATAATACTTCCGGAATTGATCGTAGCTCTTGCGGGCGTTGTCGTGATGTTATACGACAGTTTCTTTCCAAATCAACGGTCGGTCACGGGCGTGATCTCTATCGTCGGATTGGCCGTTTCCGGCATCGTGTTGGGGACAATGTGGGGTGGTGACGCGGCGGCGTCGGGTTGGAACGGAATGATCGCCCACGACAATCTGCGATTGAGCTTTTCGTTTGTTTTTCTGTTTGTTTCGGCGATGACCGTGCTTATTTCGACCGTCTGGGTCGAGCGCGAAAATGTCCCGGTAGGCGAATACCACGCCCTTCTGCTTTTCGCGACGTTTGGAATGATGATGATGTCGGCGGGCAACGACCTCGTCGTTATCTTTCTCGGTCTCGAAACGCTTTCGATCGCGACGTATGTAATGGCCGGCCTTAGAAAGGGCGATCTAAAATCCAACGAGTCGGCGATGAAGTATTTCATTCTCGGCTCGTTTGCATCCGCGTTCCTGCTCTATGGCATGGCTTTGATCTATGGTGCGACCGGTTCGACTAACCTCACGCAGATAGCCGAAAAGATCGCGAATCCGAACTTTCCTGCGTTGCTGTTAGTTGGCGGAGCGATGATGATAATCGGATTTGGGTTTAAGATCGCGATGGCGCCCTTTCACGTCTGGACGCCGGATGTGTACGAGGGAGCTCCGACGCCGATCACGGGATTTATGGCCGCCGGACCAAAGGCAGCCGCATTCGCCTCGTTTTTACGGGTTTTCGTGCTCGGTCTGCCGTTGATCGCGGGAGCCCAGGCGTCTGCTTATTTACACGAGACGTGGGTTACGGCATTGACAGTCATGGCGATGATAACGATCGTCGTCGGTAATGTTGCGGCGATCATGCAGGACAACGTCAAGCGAATGCTCGCTTATTCGTCGATCGCGCATGCCGGGTACGCACTTGTCGGCTTTGTCGGCGCCGGGATGGCCCGCACGGATCAGGCTCGCGACGAGGCCATAGCCGCTGTTGCATTTTATATGCTGACCTATGCGGTGACTAATCTTGGTGCGTTCGCGATCGTCACTTTGCTTGCACAAAAGAACGACCGCCGAACCGAATTCGAAGACTACAACGGCATCGGATTTAAGTCGCCTGTCTTGTCGTTCTCGCTGTCGATCTTTATGCTTTCGCTCTTGGGCCTACCTTTGACTGCTGGATTTATGGGCAAAGTGCTTGTTTTTCGGCCAGCGCTTGAGGCCGGAAACACGCTGATCACGATCCTTGTCGTTGTTGCGGTGGTAAATACGGCGATCTCGGCCTATTACTATTTGCGGTTGATAGTCGTTATGTTTTTTCGCGAACGCACGACTCAATGGCTCGAACCTAAAATATCTATCAGTATGGCTGCAGCACTGATAATCGCGGTGCTTGGGGTGTTGTATTTTGGTATTTTCAGCGACCGGGTGATCGAAAAATTTAATCAGTCGCCATCGACGGCCGTTGTGAGGGCAGAGCGTTGAGCGGGCAATGTTTACCGAGTTTGACATAGATACCTGGCCGCGGAAGACAACCTACGAATTTTTCAAAGATTACGACGACCCCTTTTTTAATTTTACCGCGAACGTTGACGTTAGCCACGCTTATCGATTTTGCAAGCGGAACGACCTGGCTTTCTCGTTGACTGCCTTGTTTTGTTCGCTGCAGGCGGCGAATGAGATTCGCGAATTCCGCATCCGGCATTTAGACGGACGCCTTGTCGAATTTGATAAGATCCACGCAACTCAGACAATATTAAACGATGACGAGACGTTTTCATTTTGCTATTTTGAGATGCAGGATGACGTAATCGAATTTAATAGGTCGGGCCGCGGCGCCCTTGCAAAATATAAGGCTTTGAGATCTTTCGATGTCGAGTCGGATCGGGTCGATCTGATCTATTATTCGGTCATACCCTGGGTCTCGTTTACGAGTTTCAAACATGCAAGCAAACTCGATGGCCGGCAGACTGTTCCGCGAATAGTGTTCGGAAAGATATTTGATGAAGGTATTGTCAAGAAAATGCCGCTTTCCGTTGAGGCGAATCACACGATCATGGACGGTATCCATGTCGGAAAATTTTTTATCCGGTATCAGGAGATACTCGATTCACTCTAATCCGACCGCGTTTTCAAGAATCCACACCCGTGAAAATTGAATCTACAATTCGTGAGACCCTTGCCGAAAAGTGGTTGCCGACCATATATTTGGAAAAGATCCGTTCTCAAAGGACCCGCTCGGTAAAATTAGAGATCGCGGAGCGCGAAAACCAAGCTGAAATACAATACACGCTTCTCGGAATTGAACTAAAGGTGGGCAGGCGGCGTTTTGCATGTCCCGATCTCTCGACGGCGCGGTATATGCGGGTGTTTGCACGCATTGGGTGTAACGAATTCGCTATTCCGTACGATATCACAAAAATCTCGGCGGCTGCGGACGAGTTGGAAACTGCGTGGCAGCTGACATTGCTCCAATTTGACGAAGGCAATCGCGATCGATCGTCGAAAAGCTTATCCCAAATGCGTTCGAGGTTAATCAAGACAATTCGCGACGAAGTACGTGCTATCGGTGCCGGTGACGCAATGCCCCAGTTTGATCGCAAAACACGGCAGCGAAAATCGTGATCTATGCCGTATTACGACGACGATGGAAACGAACTCGATCCCTCAAGCATCCCAATGCCGCGGATGTGTTTGATGTGCGAGAAAAAAGACGATCCGAACGAAGAAATTCTCTGCAATCTAACGCGTTTGGACCAGAAGGACGAGCCCGTCTTCAAATGTGGGGCGTTTGTTAGCCTTTACGGAGCCTTGATTGATGATATAATCGTTTGATGCGCGCCGGGACGCGCGTTTTTCGAGATTTAAGATAGCTATGTTTGATTCAGTGGCAAAGGTAAGCGAACCAGAACAGCTTCCGTTCCCGTACAACAAGAGCAGTTTTTGCCGGTACGAACCGATCGAGAAGAAGATCGAACACGCCAAAGTTCTGATCGTCAACGATCTTTTGCGATATGACTCGGACCTTTCTGATCTGGCCCGCAGGGACTGGAATGGCACGACTGAGGCAAAGCTCGAGTTCGAACGGAAAGTTTCCGGGATGGCCTGCAACAACATCGCCAAGAACGTCCTGCGTCTTGTCAACAATCCCAAAACAATGACAGTTCACCTGTCTGAGCTTGAGGATGCTGCCGAAAAATTTTGTCCGGATGCGATCGTAATGAGCGGCACGTTTGCCGATTTCGATTATTACAATCCGGATTACATTGCGAGCTTTAGGAAGTTTATCCGCAAAACCAAAATTCCCGTATTGGCGATTTGCGGTGCCCATCAGCTGGTAGGAATTGCTTTTGGGGCTAAACTGAAAACGCTTGACGATCTCGAACTTGCGGCAAAACGTACCGACCGCGTCGTTGAATATCAATATCGATTTGTAAAGATAGTCGATAAATCGGATCCCATCTTTGAAGGGAATGACGACCAAAAATCGGGTGTCTGGCAGGATTACACAAAAGAAGACGACATACTCCGCGTTTGGCAAAACCACGGCGTCCAGGTCGATGGCGTCCCGACCGGATTTAAGCTCCTGGCGACGTCATACCTCTGTAAAAATCAGATGATGGTCAAGAGGTCTGACGGTCAGATGATTTACTGCGTACAGTTTCACCTCGAAAAATCTTTTGAGGATTGGTCTAAAAACCCGACACGTTGGGAACATCCAAACGAATCGCGCGACGGCCGGATATTGTTTGAGAATTTCCTGCAACTTGCCTTACAGCACAAGGATTAAGGCAAGGCTCTTGCCTTTTCGAGCATATCCGCTGGGTTAGCACGCAACCAATAATTTTCTGTCAAATTTAGCCAGCGAATGGTCCCGCTCGAATCGATCAAAAATTCAGCCGGCCGGGCGACGCTGACTCCTTCTTCGACCGCGTTTTCGTGGACAAGATCGTACTTACTGATGGTTTCGAGGGTTGGATCGGAAAGTATCGGAAAAGTAAAACCGTGTCGCTCGGCGAGCTCACGCGAAGTTTCAGGAGGATCAACGCTAATTGCTATCGGCTGAATTCCCGCCGAGGCAAATTTGTCGATGTTTTGCTGGATTCCCCGCAACTCGGAGATACAGAACGGTCACCAGTAACCTCGATAGAATACCAGAAGCACGCCCTTTTGTTTGGATAGGGTTTCTGCAAGCGAAACTTGTTTGTTGCTTGTATCTGCGAGCGAAAAATCGGCCGCCTTTTGCCCTACCTGCGGAGCACCAACAGATTTTGGCAGCCAAGTTGCCATTATGAACGCAAGAAAAATAAATAAACCGAGGGTAAAGGCACTGAACAATGTGAGAACCGCCGCGATAACCTTAGACAGTTTTCCTCGCCCCGATGCAAACGCCCGGCGCAGTCCGACAATGACAAACACCGCCGCAAAAACGAACAACGCTACGCTGGCCCACCGAATATCGCTTCCGAGTGACCACCCGGAGAAAAGTAGTGGGTAACTGAACGCCAAGAGGCTCAACAGAAAACCAACTAAAATCTGCCAATTGAACCCGTCATCTTTCATAATGTACCTTCTTGCCCGCCGTCGGCCAGAATTCAATCAAAGCAATTCTCAGGAACGTTCTCGAGCGTGTTTACCATCAACATGTCGACAACTGCGTTAAAATCATGACCTGATTCCTCATAGACTCTTAACTGTTCGTCGGCCGAGGTGCCGCGATCGAGAATAGTATGAATGTGCTCGATCTCTTTGCGTGAGTCGAGCGGATCGACGACATCATTAACAAAATCAAGCAGTTCGCGTATCAGGTCTCTAGCCGGGACCTCCTTTTGTTTACCGAGATCGAGCAAGTTTCCGTCGAGGCCATAGCGGATCGCCCGCCATTTATTCTCCAAAATTAGCCGACGGTGGTAAATACGAAAACCGATATTGCCCTCGTTGAGGACCATTAATTTCGCGACAATTGCTTGAAACAGAGCTGCGATCGCGATCGTGTCGTCAACACGAGTTGGTATATCGCAGATGCGAAATTCGAGCGTTGGGAAAAGGTGATGCGGTCTCACATCCCACCAGATCTTCGATCCGTTCTGGATGCAATTCATCTTGACCAGCAGATCGACGTAGGCCTGATACTGCTGGTACGACTCGAAGGTGTCCGGTATCTCGGTGCGTGGAAACTTTTTGAAAACCTCAGACCGATACGATTTTAAGCCTGTATTAAACCCGAGCCAAAACGGTGATGATGTAGTCAGAGCCAAGACGTGTGGCAGGAAATAGCGTGCAGCGTTCATTACCTGTATCCGCTTTTCCATATCGGGTATCCCGACGTGGACGTGAAGCCCGAATATCAGCAGCGAGCGAGCAACCATCTGCAGCTCGTCGACAAGCAGCTTGTAGCGGTCGCCGTCGTAAATTTCCTGCTCCGACCATTTAGAGAATGGGTGCGTGGATGCCGCAACTATAGCCATTCCTTTCTTCCGCGCGAGTCCGGAAATAATGCATCGCAGCTTAGAGAGATCTTCGCGGGCTTCCTGAATATTGGCGCATACGCCCGTGCCGACCTCGATCATTGACTGGATCATCTCAGGCTTGATCTTTTCGCCAAGCAGCATTTTCCCTTCGTCGAGGATCTCCGAAACGTGTGATTTCAGCTCTCGCGAGACGGGGTCGACGATCTGAAATTCTTCTTCAATGCCGAGTGTAAATTGATCAAACATACGTGGTTACGATTTAGGAATTAAAGCTCACCGTTCAGGATTTTCAGGTCATCTTCGCGTAGGTCCTTGAAACGCACTCCGACCCCGTGTCCAGGGTCCGAATATACAACAACACCCTTGATATTGACTGTCTGCCCGCCGACGCCGATAGACATCAAGATCGGCATTCCGGTATCGAGATCGGCCGTGGTCGTCATATAGAGACCGCCCACGCCGATATCGCGCGTATTAGCGATACCCGTGCCGTCGCCGCCGTCAAAGCGAACATCAACGATTAACTTTTTGCGGTCCGAGCCCCGACGTTCTGATGGTGACCGAGCGTCACCGAGTTCTATTTCAGCCATTGATTCCCGCCATTTTAATAAAAATACGAGTTACAAACTCTTTTGGACTTGTACCACATTCTAACCCAAACTCCCGGCTAAACATAGGCGAATTTTCAAGGTCTGGTTTCATTATTGGAAGTAACTCAGAGAAATCCCCCGATTAGTTGTGAAACTGTGGCGTTTTGTTAGTGAATTTAGGTCAAAAGATATAAGATAGGTATACTTTTTTTAGGTATTTTTCGATCTTTTTTATGGGCTTTTCAACGACTGCGATTCATGCCGGCAATGAGCCTGACGCCTCGACGGGCGCGGTAAGCGTGCCGATATATCAGACATCAACCTATGCTCAGGACGGGCTTGGCAAACATAAGGGATTTGAGTACGCGCGTACCCAAAACCCGACACGCGCCGCTCTGGAAAAAAATATCGCGGCGCTCGAAGGTGCCCGATTCGGATTTGCGTTTGCGTCGGGAATGGCCGCGATCGATGCCAGCCTCAAGCTGGTCAAGTCAGGCGACCATGTAATCCTCGGTGACAATACCTATGGCGGGACATTTCGGCTTTTTAACCGCATTCTCGTCGACTATGGCGTCGAGTTCGACCTTGCTGATACCTCCGACATAGCCAATCTCGAAAGTGCATTCAAGCCTAATACTAAGTTGGTTTTCGTTGAGACGCCGACCAACCCGATAATGACGATCACTGACCTGAAAGCAGTCTCGGACATGGCGCACGCTAAAGGGGCCAAGGTTATCTGCGACAACACGTTTATGTCGCCATATTTTCAGCGGCCGATCGAGTTCGGCGTCGATATCGTCGTCCATTCGACGACAAAATATCTTAATGGGCACTCCGATAGTGTCGGCGGATTTGTTGCCTTGAATGACGAAAACGACGCCGAGTGGATAGGATTTGTGCAAAACGGAATTGGTGCCATCCTTTCGCCGTTCGATTCGTTTTTGGTCCTGCGCGGAACCAAGACGCTCGCGGTAAGAATGGAGGCCCATGACAAAAACGGCTGCGTGATCGCGAATTTTCTCGCTGAGCATCCGCGCGTTCAAAAGGTTTACTATCCGGGCCTTGTGTCGCACCCGCAGCACGAGTTAGCAAAGCGCCAACAGAGTGGATTTGGCGGAATGGTGTCGTTTGAGACCGGGTCGCTTGATAGTGCACGAAAGGTGCTGGAATCGGTTAAGCTTTGCACGCTCGGCGAGAGTCTCGGCGGTGTCGAAAGCCTGATCTCGCATCCCGCAACAATGACCCATGCGTCTGTTCCGAAGGAAAGCCGTGATAGACTTGGAATTACTGACGGTCTCGTGCGGATCTCTGTCGGCATCGAGGATGTTGAGGATATAATTGAGGATCTCGATCAGGCACTGGCCTAGTTCACAGTGCAAGGCTCAATGTCCAAGATCAATGTTCTAAGATTTGGATTGTATGTTAATTTGATCTAAATTTGGAACTTTGGACCCTGAACTCTAAACTTAGGAAATATGTTCACAGTTGAGATACACGCCACCTCTCATATCGGGCGCGTCCGAAAAGGCAACGAGGATAATTACCTGGTGCTCAATGTTTCGCGCGAAAAAGCCTGGACGAGTTCGCAGGGCGACGGTGAATTTGTGATCGAAAGCCAGTCCTTTGAAATAGATGACAACGGTGTTGTTATGGCCGTCTCGGACGGCATGGGCGGCGCTCTCGCGGGCGAGGTTGCGAGCACGATGGCTGTCGAAACCGTAAGTGAAAAACTGCTTGGCGAGGACACCCAAGAAACTGTGCCGCCAGAAGATGGTGACCATCAACTGATAAGCAAACTATACGAAGCGACCGTTTTTGCTAATTATTTGATCCATCAACAAGGCCGCACCGATCCGCAATTTCAGGGAATGGGGGCGACCTTTACCGGTATCGGCGTTACGCCCAACGCTGCGGATATTATTCAGGTCGGCGACAGTCGCGCATATTTGGTGCGTAAAGGCCAAATATATCAGGTGACAAAGGACCAATCGCTTGTCCAACAATTGATCGATGCGCAACAGATCTCAGCCGAAGAGGCGGAGACGCACACTCTAAAGAACGTGATCTTACAAGCTCTCGGAGCGCAGAATGAGATCTATCCCGTATCGGCTCGCCTGCAGCCGTTTAAGGATGATGTATTCCTGCTCTGCAGCGACGGTCTCTCAAACAAAGTTCGTGCGACCGATATGCAGCAGATCGTTCTCGATAATTTTGACGAACTGGAAAATGCTTGTGCCGAGCTTGTAAAAATGGCTAACGAGAATGGTGGCGAGGACAACATCACCGTTGTGATAGCTAAATTTACCGGCGGAGACCTAATAGAACCACAAGAAGACGGCGTGCAATTGGAATTGATCGATCTAGGCGGAATTCACGATACGGCGGACCAAAATGCCGAGGAAGAAGTCATAACTGAGACAAAGACATAAGCTCGGAGATTTTATTTACCCGTCCCGCCATTCTGGCAGTTCGTCCCTGATCCGTCGGACATAAATTGACGACCCCTTAACCTCGACCACCTCAACTTTTTCACCTTCGACTAATTCAGTTTCTCCATCGACCGGAAATGCGGTCCACGTTGAGCCGAAAACCTTGACCGCACTTTCTTTCAGCGCGCCTTTGCTTGCGGTCGTTACGGTACCTATTTTGCCTGGCAAGGAATCGACACCCGATTTCATCGCATTGCCGTCACCGTGCGGCAGATACCTGGCGAAAATCGTTCGCGACATCGCGGTCAGTGCGATAGAAACAATTGCAAAAACCAAGAATTGTAATAGAAATCCCCCGCCCATGGTGCCGACTAGCGCCGCTGCAATTGCTCCGATGCCAAACCATAGAAGTACAAAGCCGAGAGTGAATATTTCGGCAATTATCAGGCCGACGCCGAGCACGACCCATAGAATCCAGACGATCTGATCCATATAAATAATAACGGCGAAGTTACGCCCTGCACCGATTTCAATATACACCAATCTCGGCCGTTAGGTAACCATTAGTCTTAGTCACTTGGCCGGTTTCCTGCCTACCTGCTTCCGCCGCCGCTGCCGACGACTGACAATTGATGTTTATCCGTGCTAATCTCTTAAATCGTGCTGGGGTGGCGGAATTGGTAGACGCCCAGGACTTAAAATCCTGTGCCCTTAGGGGCGTACGGGTTCGATTCCCGTCCCCAGTACCATCAAAGTTCGTTGTATTTGTAGGATGAACGGCGAATGTCGTTCATCCTGTTTTTGTTGGTACGATAGTTGCGATAGATATCTGTGTTGGATAGCTGTGTTGATAGTATTAAGGACTACAGATCATGAACAAGAAGGTATTTTTCATCTTTACGATTTCCGCATTAGCGGTTTTCGCATTTTTTAGTCAACAGGGTTTTGCGCAAGATCGACGCGTGCTGGCGGAAGCACAACGAGTCACGGGCGATAGTTTTGCTTTCCGGACGCGGACCCCAAAAGGCGCGAATGTATATGGCGTCATTCGTCCGTCATCAAATGTCCTTAGGGCAATTGACACTGGGCTGACCGACCTTTTTGCCGTCGCGAGAAAAAATGGTTATCGCAATCGTCTAAACTACAGCAACTATTCAATTTACATCGGCAAGGCAGATCGTACAAAGGATAGCACCGGGCAGTATTCGCCTGATTTTGCCATCGGCTCGGCTCAATACGCAGGTACAATTTATGATCAAGGCGGTTATATCTACGCAGCCGGAATGGTAATCGCAAATGATCCGTGCTCGTTCGTGATCGCGGAGCATACAAGGAATTTTGAACGCGTTGCAGATGTCGTTCGCTACGAGGGCGAGCATCTTGTGCTTTATCATAACGACCGGCGCCGGTACGCTGCGACGGCCGACCACAGCAGGGGCGGCGGCCATCCGATTCTCCAATAGTCTGCGGTCTGGTAGTAGATCGCCTACGCTCCCATATCGTGCATGCCATAACGGAAACGGGTGCGAACGTAATTGAGGACATTCGATTGGCGAGAAAAATGCCACGATTAGCGGGCATTTTCTTTTGTTCGTGCATCAAAATCGTATTGGCACGGTCATTGCATTTGGAATTCGCGGTTACGACCCGGCTGTAAGCGCGAGGATGGAGGACAGTTATGAACCGCTTCACAGCCGCCACCAGTTTAACGATTGTCTCGTTTTTGATCTTTGTAAATTCAATTGTGGTATTTGGCCAAACGGATTCGATCTACCGCTTGCCGGCGGGAACACGCATCAGGCTAAAGATGGAAGCTGAGATCAATTCGCGAGTCTCGAGGCCTAATGATACTTTTATCGCGGCCGTCGTGACGCCGGTTATTGTCCGCGAGGTGGTCGTGATCCCGGTTGATACGATTATCGAGGGCCGGGTGATACAGGCCTCAAGCGCCGCTTTCGGAGGGCAGAATGGCAAGCTTGATGTGATCTTTGAAACGCTGAAGTTCGGCGATGACGCAAGGCGGATCGAGGGAATCGTGACGCACCCGTTTAACAACCGTTCGTCGAATAGCTTTGCCGTGTTGAGCATTCTCGGCGGTGCTGTCGTCGGGGCCGCGGTTGGAGCGGCGAATTCGGCCAAGGGAGCTCTCATTGGGGCAGGAGTCGGGGCGGGTGCCGGGACCAGCATTGCGTTGGTGAAAAAAGGCAGGGAAGTGAGAATCCGAAAGGGTCAGGAGTTTGAGATCGAACTGAGAAAAGAAGTTTTGCTGCCCGTGCTCGATTATTGAAAATTTATTTTAGGTTTGGTCGTTGGCGAGATCCATTCGGCCATTACGAAAAAGCCCGATGCGAAGGGGAGAGCGCATTGGGCTTTTTCTCGTTTTTCGAGACATTCCGACGCCGTTGTTTGCGGGAATTTTCCGCTCGTCATAGAATAGTTTCTTTAATCACGCAAGTATTTTATTAACTATTTAAGAGAGGAAAATAATGGCTGGAAGAAATAAGGTTACGGTAGTTGGCGCGGGTAATGTGGGTGCGACCGCCGCGCATTGGATCGCAAGCAAAGAACTTGCGGATGTAGTTTTAGTGGACATTGTCGAGGGCACGCCGCAAGGCAAGTCGCTCGACCTGGCTCAGGCCGCGCCGATCGACGGCTTTGACGTAAAGCTAGTCGGTGCTAACAGTTACGAGGAAACGGCTAATTCCGATGTCGTCATCATCACCGCTGGCCTGCCTCGCAAACCCGGGATGAGCCGCGACGATCTGCTCAAAACTAACTCCGATATCGTTGGCGCCGTCACCGACCAGGTCGCCAAATACTCGCCAAATTCGTTCATTATAGTGGTTTCGAATCCGCTCGACGCGATGACGCAGGTTGCATTTCGCCGCTCGGGTTTCCCAAAAAACCGCGTGATGGGAATGGCGGGCGTACTGGATTCTGCTCGTATGCGCTGTTTTTTGGCCGAGGCGTTGGATTGTTCCGTAGAAAACGTCACGGCATTTGTCCTCGGTGGCCACGGCGATACGATGGTGCCTTTGCCGCGATATTCGACTTGCGCGGGGATTCCGATCACCGAACTCCTGCCAAAGGATAAAATCGACGCAATCCTTGCCCGAACCGCCAATGGCGGCGCCGAGATCGTCGGCTTGCTGAAAACTGGTTCTGCGTATTATGCTCCGAGTCTCGGCGCGGTCGAGATGGCCGAGGCGATACTAAAAGACAAGAAGAAGATACTGCCCTGCGCCGTCTTTCTCGAAGGCGAATATGGCATCAGCAATCTTTTTGTCGGCGTGCCGGTCAAGCTCGGCAAGAACGGCGTCGAGCAGATCATCGAGATTTCGCTGACCAATGACGAGCGGACAGCTCTGCATAAGAGCGCGGCCGCGGTTCAGGAACTAATTGACATACTTAACATTTGATTGGAACTATCACGGTCGGATACCCGAGGGAGGCGTTCATGCCTCCCTTTTTTTGATTCTAAACCAATCACTTTGACCGATTCGGTCAATCAGATTGACATAATTCGGTCTAACCTCAATTCAATCAGTCTCCGGTAAACCTAATAGATACAGCAATTAACTCTTTGGCACGCGCCTTGATATAAGGAATGGCGTCTGGGCGAATGTTGCCTCGACAGAGACAGACCCGAGACAGAGGGAATTATGAGAAACGAAACTAAACAATTTACTTATCGCCTGATAGCCGCCGGCCTTGCGTTATTTTCGCTGGTCGCCGTTACGTTGTTTGTGCAGCGTGACAGCATCCACGCTCAGAAGAACACGCGTTCGGCCGCTACAACAGTAGCTCCGATGGACAAGGTTTCTCACGATCTGCGTGACAAGATGAATTACGCGAGCCTGAGCAGCGGAACGGTAAAGGTCATCATACAGAGGACCGGTGCCAAGAGCCCCGAGCTCGATGCCCTGCTCAAGCAGAACGGCGTCCGTCCCAAAGGCGATTTCGATAAGCTGAACGCAACTGCGGTCGAGCTGCCAGTCAGCGTCGTTGACGAATTGGCGTCTATGGATGAGGTTGTTTCCGTTGTTTATGACGCCCCGATCAATTCCCTCGGTCACGTCAATAACACCACAGGAGCCGACGCAGTTCGCACACAGACAAACGCGACGGGTGGAACTTACACCTTGGACGGAACCGGCATCGGCATCGCGGTGATCGATTCCGGGATGTTTTCCGGACACAAAGCGTTTTTAATACCTTCTTCAAAACCTACCAGTACCAGTAGAATCAAATACAGCAAGGATTTTACCGGTGAGAATCGCACGGATGACCCATTCGGTCACGGTACTCATGTCGCCACAGCCGCGGCCGGTATTCGCGTATCCGGCACGAACAGCAATCTTTACGAAGGCATCGCCTGGAATGCGAATCTTATCAATCTGCGCGTCCTTAACTCACAGGGAACCGGTACGACATCAGCACTGCTGGGCGCACTTAATTGGGTGCTTACAAACCGAACAACCTACAACATCCGTGTTGTCAACATCAGCCTCGGAACGCCGGCGATCAACTCGTACACGGTCGATCCGATTTGTTTGGCGGTCAGGTCACTCGTCAATGCCGGTGTGGTTGTTGTTGCGGCTGCGGGTAACGACGGCAAGAGCGTCTCGGGACAGAAACAGTATGGCACCATCCACTCGCCGGGCAATGAGCCGTCGGCACTCACAGTTGGTGCTTCGAACTCGTTTGGAACGGACGTCCGTTCAGATGATATCGTGACCACCTATAGTTCACGCGGTCCGACCCGTAGTTACACCACTGACACACTTGGTGTCAAGCATTATGACAACGTCGTAAAGCCAGACCTCGTAGCTCCGGGCAACAAGCTTGTTTTCGGCGAGGCAGACGGTAATCTCATTGTCACAACCTATCCGAACCTCGACCGGGGAGCTGCGAGCAGTAACTATAGGTATATGTACATGAGCGGTAGCTCGATGGCGACGCCAATTACTGCTGGCGCAGCAGCTCTTGTCTTGCAAGCAAACCCCAGCCTCAGACCGAATATGGTCAAGATGATCCTGACCTACACGGCTCAGCAGTTGGCAGGATTCAACACGCTAGAACAGGGTACGGGACAACTAAATATCGAAGGTGCGATCCGATTGGCAAAGTCGATCAAAACGACTCTGCCGTCAGGAACTGCACTTGGAACCTCTATGTTGACTTCGGGAGCACCGACTGCCCAGTCGACTGTTGCCGGCACGACATTTCCGTGGGCGGGCGGCATGATCCTTGATCAATCTTACGGAAGAGGAACTGACCTGATCACCAAATATCAGAAGATCTACGACCTCGGCGTTCTGGTCGGCGACGGAACCACCATCAACACGAGCGGCGTTCTGGTCGGCGACCTGACAAAGGTCACAAACGGCGTCCTGGTCGGCGACAGTATCAAGACCAGCAACGGCGTGCTCGTCGGCGACGGAGCTTTCTTTATGGGCACAAGCTTGTTTTTGGGCAACGGCGTACTTATCAGTGACGGTGTTCTGATCGGCGACGGTGTCTTGATCAGCGACGGCGTGCTTATCGGTGACGGCGTCTTGATCGGCGATACAATTGACCCTCAGGGCGTCCTGATCAATGGCGACAATACGGCATGTATGAATTAGTTATCTGATAATTAACAATGACCCCGCATAAATTGTAAAAAGGTAACCACCATGAGACAGCTGATCAAAACAATCGAACCCCGACGGCAGCCAAAGGCCAGCGAATGGTTCCTGAAGGTTGCACCCGACCTGTCAAGGTTGTGCGAGCTGACAGAATCGAACCTGAGCGAGACGCTTGAGTTCCTGGCGGTCAGGCCGGTGCACACGGTGGTAATGACAAGTTTCATTCACGATAACGGTATTGTGAGCGAGCTTAACCGGGGCAAGTTCTACGGTTACAGAAACGCAAAAGGTACGCTCGATGGAGTCGCTTTGATAGGGCACTCGACATTGTTCGAAGCCCGGACCGAGGAAGCGATCGAGGCCCTTGCCGTTGTCGCCAAATCATCAGAAACGCCGATCCATTTGATAATGTCATCCGGTGACGCGGCGGACAGATTTTGGAATGCTTATTCAAACGGATTCTCGGAACCGAGACTGCGATGCGAAGAGATGCTTTTTGAAACAGCGTTCCCGTTCGCCGTTCAAAAAAGCGAATGGACGATCGAGAACGCCGACGAGTCTCAGCTCCTGCAGGTTGCAGAGGCACAGGCCGAGGTTGCATTTATCGAATGCGGCGTAGACCCAATGGTCCTTGACCGCGAGGGTTTTCTGAAACGTGTGCTTAGACGGATCGAACAAGGACGTGTCTTCACGGTGTTCGAAGACGGCAAACTGGTCTTTAAGGCAGACATTATTGCCGAGACAAACGATGTGGTCTATCTCGAAGGGGTTTATGTCGCAGAGGAATATCGCGGGAAAGGCGTCGGGCCAAAATGCCTCGCGGCGTTAACGCTAAAACTTTTGGACCGTGTTTCCAACATCTGCCTGTTAAGCAATGTCGATTTTGGGGCTGCTCACCGCAGCTTTGAAAAGGCCGGCTACAGGGCGACCGACAAATGCGTAACGCTGTTTGTCTAAGCCGTAATTGAATTACAGAAAAGAGAAGGTCGGGTTCCCGGCCTTCTTTTTTATTGAATGTAGATTTGCTGATCTGCAGCTCAAATTCCTTCCATTCGAGTAGTCGGCACTTCGTTCATCCTGACCGATTCGGTCATTCAACTTGACGGGATTTGGAAGCAATAAACATCTTCATAATTCACTTAACCGTAATGATTACTGCATTTAACTCTTTGGTACGGGCTTTGCCCTACATATAGACAGCAACGGCTACGGCCGGATATAGATAATGACCTTTGGGTGGAATATTATGTTTAACAAACTTAGCTTCAAACAAACCCTTGCTACGCTGGTGACATTCGCGTTATCGATCCAGATGGTTTCATTTAGCGTCTTTGGCCAATCGTTTAAGAAAGACCAGAACGAGGACATTTCGAATAATGAACAGATCGACCAAGTGGACGAAGGTGTTCAGGGCAAGATAGCTCCTGACTTAGAGGAAAAGGCAAACGAGGCATTTCACGGAATGCGCTCCGACCGGATGGAAAAGGTCATCATCCAGCTCAAATCTGAGACCGGCCTGAATGACATGGCGGGCAACGACCTGAGCGAGAGCGACCAGAAAGCGCTTTTCTCCTCTGAAGTGCGTAACAACAAGCAAAAGGCCGGCATATTGGTTACGGACCTGATGTCGGTTGGCGGCCGGATGAAGAAATCGTTCAATCACCTCGGATTGGTCACCGCCGAATTGCCGCTCTCTAAGATCCGCGAGCTAGTCGAAAAAGATGAGGTAGCATATGTTTCACCCGACAGTAAA